>Ga0209500_10000849_pt1 | contig 24645 bp, 28 predicted proteins | sample S_140212_EF_Meta_FD_187323 | JGI IMG/M metagenome (GOLD analysis project Ga0209500, IMG submission 187323) | Freshwater microbial communities from Lake Simoncouche, Canada to study carbon cycling - S_140212_EF_MetaG (SPAdes) (version 2) | ecosystem: Environmental > Aquatic > Freshwater > Lake ...
GGTAATTTCGAACCGCCTTACAACGCTAGCGTCAGGCGCGCATGAGTCTCAACAAGAGACGCAATTGAGACTCATTTAAGACCAAGAAATCCAAAGCTGACCATTATATGCCCGAAAACACCTATTTGGCCTTATTTGCCGTAAAAGCAGGCTAAATTGCCCACATGGAGCCTGTTACGACTAAAGAGCTGTCCCAAACCCTTGGGATCACCATTGGCCGCATCTCTCAGCTCAAGACAGAAGGGCGTTTTGCAGGATGTTTCACGGTTCAGCGCAACCGCATCCTTTGGGATGAAGAGAAGGCTGTGGACGCCTACAAGAACGCCAACCCCAGCACATCGATCTCACCTGACCGGCTTGCTACATCTGCGCTGGACATCCCAACGTTCAACGAAAGCAAGGCCAAGTCTGAGCATTTTCGCGCCGAGTTGGCACGGCTTGAACTTGAGACAAAGGAGGAACAGTTGGTGGAAGCCAGCCGCGTGGAGCGCGAAGCGTTTACGGTGGCCCGCAGCGTCCGTGATGCGTTGAACACCATCCCAGACCGGGTATCCAACCAACTGGCTGCCGAGAGTGACCCGGTAATCATCCACAAGAATCTCAGCGAAGAGATCCGCAAAGCACTGGAGAGGTTGACCGATGCGTGATGGTGCTCAGATCTACAAACAGGCGTTCCTGAATGGCTTGAAGCCTGACCCTGACCTGACGGTCAGTGAATGGTCGGATTTGTACAGGATGTTGTCCAACAAGGCATCAGCAGAGCCTGGGCCGTGGCGTACCGATCGCACGCCTTACCTGCGGGAAATCATGGACTGCATGTCCGCCAACAACACCACGCAGAAGGTGGTCTTCATGGCTGGTGCGCAGTTGGGCAAGACCGAGGCAATCAACAACGTGGTGGGGTACATGATTGCCCACGCGCCTGGCCCGGCGTTATTTGTGCAACCAACGATTGAGATGGCCAAGCGTCTCAGCAAGCAACGCTTGGATTCATTGATTCATGAAACGCCATGCCTTGCGGATAAGATCGCGCCAGCCAGGAGTCGGGATAGTGGGAACACAATGTTCAGCAAGGAGTTCCCAGGGGGGATCCTGCTTCTTACTGGTGCAAACAGCGCTACTGGTCTTCGCTCTGCTCCTTGCCGGTGGGTACTGCTTGATGAGGTGGATGCTTTTCCGTCCGACGTTGAAGGTGAAGGAGACCCTTGTGCATTGGCTGAACGTCGTGCATCCACTTTCAGTCGGCGAAAGATCATCCTGACTTCAACGCCAACTGTCAAAGACATGTCTCGGATTGAGACTGAGTATTTGGCTAGCGACCAGCGCCGCTTCTTTGTGCCGTGCCCACATTGTGAGCACAAGCAGTGGTTGCAATGGAAAAATTTGCAGTGGCGTGATGGCGATCCAAAAACCACGGCTTACGTGTGCGAAAGCTGTGGCGCCCACATCCCCGAGCATTTCAAGTCGGAGATGCTACGCAAGGGTGAATGGCGGGCAACTGCGACGAGTGAAGATCCGCGTACCGTTGGGTTTCACCTGTCCTCGTTGTACTCCCCACTTGGCTGGAAGAGCTGGGAGGAGATTGTCATTGAGTTTTTGCGCAGCAAAAATGATGCTCCGCTGCTCAAAACTTTTGTCAACACCGTGCTTGGCGAGACGTGGGAGGAGGAAGTCGGGGCAAGGCTTGGTGCTGAAGGTTTGGCCGAGCGTGCCGAGTTCTACCCGGCCAGTGAAATCCCGCGGGATGCGTCGATCGTCACGGCTGGCGTTGACGTGCAGGACAACCGCGTGGCCGTTGGCATTTACGCATGGGGCACTGGTGAGGAGTGCTGGCTGATCAGCCACGGGGAGGTTTACGGCGATCCAGCAAGTGGCAAGTTGTGGGAACAAGTTGATGACCTCGTACTAAGGGACTATCCAAGGGAAGGTGGTGGGTCTACCCGCATTTCGGCTGTTGGCATTGACTCTGGGGGACATTTCACCTCAGAGGTTTACGCTTACGCCCGCAGCCGTCGCGGTGATGGTGTGTTTGCTTTGAAGGGGCAGTCGGTCCGTAACAAACCGCCTATTGGGAAGCCTTCCAAGGTGGATATTAACTACAAGGGAAAAGTGCTCAAGAATTCAGCGGAGGTGTTTCCGGTCGGTAGCGACACGATCAAAACAACGCTGTTTGGCCGCATGAAGCACAACGAGCCGGGGCCGGGTTACATCCACTTTCATGCCGAGGCTGGTCTGGAGTACTTCAAGCAATTGACGGCTGAACGGCAGGTGGTGCGGTACGTCAAGGGATTCGCCATTCGCGAATGGAAGAAGAAGGCAGGCGATCGCAACGAGGCGCTGGATTGTTTTGTGTATTCGTTTGCGGCCTTGAATTATTTGTACATGCGATTCAACCGGACCACGATATTTGAGCAGTTTGCGCGTAAGCTGGACGCTGAGCCTGTCAAGGCTAAAAAATCAGAGCCAATACCGATAGAATCCACCTATCGGCCGCAACGACAGCGTAGGGCCCGCGCCTCTTCATCATTCGTAACAAACTGGTGACCATCCTTGTTCCAGAACTGATTTACGCCGGGGACACGGTTATTTTTGACGTGCCCGAGTTTACGGATGCGATTGGCACCACCATCTCCAGCGGCACCTATACGTTGAAGTGGTACGCCAGAACCAATACTGCATCTGAAGGCACCACCATTACTGCTGCCGCCGAAAGCACAGGCTGGCGGGTGACGGTGCCAGCCGCCACAACTTTGGCCTTTGATGCTGGGTTGTGGACCTGGCAGGCAATCGCTTCTTATTCCACGTCGCAGTACACCGCAGGCCGCGGCCAGTTCACCGTCAAAGCAAGCGCGGCTTACACCGGTACACCCGGTGCGTTTGATGACCGCTCCCGCGCTGAAATCGATCTTGGCTATGTGGAGGCCGCTATTCGTACCTTGGCGCAGGGTGGTGCGGTCCAGGAGTACACGATTGGCAACCGCAACCTCAAGCGTTACAAGATGCCTGAGCTGTTGCAATTACGTGATGTGCTCAAGGCTGAAGTTGACAGGGAGCGAAGAGCTGAAAAGATTAGGCAGGGACTTGGCAACCCTGGAGTCGCTCGCGTGAGGTTCACCTAATGGCTTTCTTTGGTTTCGGTCGCGTCTCCAGCGTCCAGAAAGATCTACGCAAGGCGCAAGAGCGCAACGCAAATCTCAAGCGTGCATATGCAGCCGTTACAAGCAATCGACTTACATCTGATTGGATCAGTCTTGGCACAAGTGCCGACAGTGAAATCAAAAATAGCCTCAGGCTGCTTCGAAATCGCGCTCGCCAGTTGGTTCGTGATTCTGACTTTGCCAAGGCGGCATTGAGAGCTGTTCGCAACAACGTGGTTGGCACGGGCATTAAGCACCAAGCGCAGGTGCAATTCCAGCGTGGCGGCAAGCTTGATGATCGGATCAACCGGTTGATTGAAAAAGCATGGGATGAATGGACGTGTGCTGACACCTGCCACGTTGCTGGTCAATTGAGCTGGCAGGACATCCAGCGGCTGTCGATTACTTCGATGATCGAATCAGGCGAAGTTTTTATTCGTCTGGTCAACCAAACCTTCGGTGACAGCAAGGTTCCGCTTGGTCTTGAAGTGCTTGAAGCTGATCTACTTGATGACGATTACACCGGCGTCGAAGCAAACGGCAACCGCGTCCGCATGGGCGTTGAAATTAACGAATGGGGCCGTCCAGTTGCCTATCACTTCCTGCGCACGCACCCTGGTGACTACCAATTCATTGGCACTGCGGCTGTAGTCAAGAGGCGACAACGCATCCCTGCAAAAGATGTCATCCACCTGTATTCCATTGAGCGCCCCGGCCAGACTCGTGGCGTCACAGGATTTGCCTCAGCAATCATGCGTCTCCGCAACCTAAGTGGTTACGAGGAGGCTGAGATTGTGGCTGCACGGGCATCGTCAGCAATGATGGCGTTTGTGCGCACGCCAGACCAGGAGCTGTTTGAAGACGGCAAGTTCCAAGATGATTCGGTCCTTGATTTCTCTCCCGGTTCAATCCGTCGTTTGGCACCTGGAGAGGAGATGCAATTCTTCTCGCCTAACCGGCCTGACGATGCGTTTACGCCTTTTGTGGCGCAGATGCTTCGTGCCGTTGCTTCGGGTGTTGGCTGCTCCTACACCCAAGTCAGTTCTGACTTCAGCAAGAGCAATTACAGCTCTTCACGGCTTGAGCTGCTGGAAACGCGGACGCATTACAAAACTTTGCAACAGTATTTGGTTGAAGCATTGTGTGAGCGCGTCTACGAGCGTTGGTTGGAAATGGCTGTTATGGCAGGCGTGTTGAATCTGCCTGGCTACGAGATCGATCCTGAGCGCTATGAGGAGTCCAAGTGGATTCCCCCTGCTGCTCAATTTGTGGACCCACAGAAGGAAGCTGATGCTTACAAGTCATTGATTCGGAACGGCATCATGACTCTTTCCCAGGTCATCGCCTTACATGGCGGTGATTTTGAGGAACAGATGCGTCAGCGGGCGCATGAGCTGGCGTTGGCCGATGAGCTTGGCATTGTGCTTGATAGTGATCCCAGTCAGGTCAGTGGATCTGGCATACAACAGCCGCAAATGGTGGAAGATACCGCTGAACCCGATAATCTGGAAGAAGATGAGGTTGAGGAACTAGATTCATGAGTAGGTATTTTCGAGAGCTTGCCAAACGCGCAAAGGTAGGCGATAGCGAAATCAACCTGATGCCAACTGAAGGCATGAGGACTGAAGCGAAGCGCTACAAAGATTGGAAAGCAGACGGCAAAGCAGGCGGCACGGACGTTGCCGCTAGTCGGGCCAACCAGATCTTGTCTGGCGAAGAGTTGTCGCCTGCCGTTGCAATCGAAATGAACGCATGGTTTGCTCGCCACGAAGTTGACAAAAAAGGCAAAGGGTTTACTCCTGGTGACAACTACCCGTCTCCTGGTCGGGTAGCATGGGCGGCATGGGGCGGAGACGCCGGACAATCGTGGAGCGCCATGAAATCATCTGCCATTAAAAAAGCACAGGAGCGATCCATGGAACCAATCATTGAAGGTCGTCCCTATCCAAATGAGCACGCCGCTCGTTTGAAAGAACCGGGGCAGTACGACTCGATTCGTCGCGTAAACAATGAAGGCGGCGAAGGTGTTGATTTTATTTACGGCATTAAAGATGGCACGTCTGAAATCCAAGCCATTCGTTTTGACGCAGATCGGTTTTCTCCTGCCGAAGCGCGCAAATGGTTGACTGACCATGATTTTAATGCAATTAGTTTTGAAGCTGCAACCATTGAACGCTCCGAAGAAGAAATGCGCAAAATTGAAGGCGAATCGTTTCAGCGTGCGCTGGTAACTGATTTTCGTGCTGCTGGCGAGGAACGCACCATTGAGTTTCCTTTTGCCTCTGAGGCTCCTGTTGAGCGTTATTTCGGCATGGAAGTACTGAGCATGGATGAGAGCGCCATGGACCTCAGCCGCCTGAACGATGGCGCCCCGCTGCTGTTCCAACATGATCCTGATCGGATCGTTGGCGTTGTCGAGCGTGCCTACATCAAAGACAAGCGCGGCTATGCCAAGGTCAAGATGGCCAACAACGACCTTGGTCGTGAGATGCAGGAATTAATCAAAGACGGCATTCTCCGCAATGTCAGCTTTGGTTACAGGATTAACTCGATGGAAACAGACAACAGCACTGACCCAATCACGTACCGCGCTACGTCATACCAACCGTTCGAAATCTCGCTGGTGACCGTGCCTGCTGATCAATCAGTAGGCATAGGTCGAACTCTTACTATTAGTGAGAGTTCAACTACGGCCTCAGCCGTGACCAATTCACCTCTCTCGGAGTTAAAACCCGTGGAACCCACCTTCGACATGGAGGCGATCCGCGCTGAGGCCGCACAGGCCAAGGCAAAGGAGCTTTCAGAAATGATTGCCCTAGGCAATCGCACCAACAACAGCGACATGGCCCAGGAGTTCATCACGAATTCCCGTGGTCTTGATGAGCTGCGCACTGCACTTCTTGAAAAAATGAGCACTCCCGCCCAGCCTGTGGACACCACAGTCGCCGACATCGGCCTTTCCAAAGAGGAGACCCGGTCTTTCTCTTTCCTTCGCGCCATTAACTACCTGGCCAACCCTGCTGATCGCCAAGCGCGTGAAGCTGCTGGCTTTGAAATTGAAGCTTCCGAAGCTGCTGCCGCCAAGCTTGGCCGTCAGAGCCGTGGCATCACGATCCCCCAGGAAGTGCTTCGCCGCGACCTGAGCGTTGGCGTAGCTACCGCTGGTGGCAACTTGGTTGCTACCGAGCTGGACTCTGCTTCCTTTATTGACCTGCTTCGCAACGCTTCCGCCCTTGATCAGGCTGGCGCCACCGTGCTGACCGGTTTGGTTGGCAACGTTGCAATTCCTCGCCAGTCTGGCGCTGGGACCGGTTACTGGGTGTCGGAGGCAGGTGCTCCTACTGAAAGCCAGCAGACCGTCGATCAGGTCAGCATGACCCCTAAGACGGTTGCTGCTTTCACTGATTACAGCCGCCGCCTGATGCTTCAGTCTTCGATCGACATCGAGAACATGGTTCGCCGTGATCTTGCTGCCGTTCTCGGCCTGAAGATTGACCTTGCTGGTCTTTACGGCACTGGTTCCAACAGTGAGCCTTTAGGTCTGAAGAACACCACCGGAATCGGCACTGAAGACTTCGCCGCTGATGCTCCTACCTTCGCTGAGGTGGTTGCAATGGAATCTGACGTTGCCGCTGCCAACGCTCTGCTCGGTTCGCCTGTTTATCTGATGAATGCTGCCATGCGCGGCAATCTGAAGACCACGAAGAAGGACGCTGGCTCTGGCATCTTCATCATGGAGAACGGTGAGGTCAACGGTTACCGCGGCGTGCTGTCCAACCAAGTGGCATCGAATGATCTCTGGTTCGGTAACTTCGCCGACTTGATCATCGGTTACTGGTCTGGCCTGGACATCATGGTGGACCCCTACACCAACAGCACCAGCGGCACCGTTCGCGTGGTTGCAATGCAGGATGTTGACGTGGCCATCCGTCATCCTGAATCCTTCAGCCGTGGTAACAACACTCTCTGATCATGAAGATTCGCATCCTTAGGCAAACAATCGCCGGCGGTTGCGTGGTTCGTATGGGGGATGTCATTGAGGCATCCCCTGACGACGCCAGACTTCTGATTGGTATTGGTAAGGCTGAACAAGTTATCGAGGCTCCGGTTGAAGAGCCAATTAAGACCACACCTACACCTTCCAAACGGAGGAAACCACAATGACCGTCCTTAACCTTGGGACTAAAACAACCCAAATCGCTCTGTTCCCTACTGCCGTTGGTGCTTCTACCACCACTGGTAGCGCCATTGATTTGCAAGGCTACGAAGGCGACATGGTCGTTCTTCTTGACGCTGCTGCCGGTGGCGCCAGCATCACCTTTGCTGTCAAGCTAACCAGCTCTGACACTTCTGGTGGTACCTACACAGACGTCACCGGCGGTGGTTTTACAACCACAACCGCCAACACTGCTTCCCGCCAGAAGCTGTATGTCAATGTCACCGACATTAAGCGTTTCGTCAAAGTCTCGCTGACTGTTGCTGGTGGCACTGGCACCGGTGCTCTTTCCGTCCAAGGTCTGGCTTCTGCCAAGTACGGCTAATCGCCATGGCGTTAACTGAAGATCTAGGAATGTTCCTTGCTGATTTTGGCGTCACCTGCGTGGCTGGCGCCGTAACAGCAAATGGAATTCTGGATACTCCAAGCCAGGTAATCAGCGATGGGATGGTCTTAACGACTGACTACACGCTGACCGCTAGATCTTCAGATTTTGGTAGTCTCGTTCGCGGTGGTTCAATCACTGTGGGCGGGACTGCTTTTACTGTTCGGGAGACAATGCTGATTGACGACGGAGCTTTTGTTCAAATTGCACTGCAAAAGACATGAGCGCAACATTAAATACAAATAGCCGTGCGGATTGGGCGAGTATTAACCCAGTGCTTGCGCAGGGTGAAGCTGGCTATGAATTGGATTTGGGTAATTTAAAAATTGGGGACGGGCGCAAGGCTTGGAGCAGCTTGCCCTATCATGGCTCGCCTGGGCACTGGGGATCGTTTTATGACACAACTTCCCAGACTGCCACTGCAAACACTCCAACGGCAATCAAGTTACGGTCAACTGATACGTTAAGCCGTGGCATCCGAATTGAATCAGAATCGCGCATAACGTTTGAGCGGACTGGCGTTTACAGCATTATTTATTCAATTCAATTTAGTAACACAGGATCTAGTATCTACGATTCAGATATATGGTTGCGAAAAAACGGCGGCGGCACTGCTGGCAATTTGACAAATACTAATACACGTTTTAGTGTAATTGCAAAACATGGAAGCATTGAAGGCAATATTGTCGGCACCGTAAATTACGTTTTGCGTGTTGAGGCCAACGATTACTTGGAATTGATCTGGGCAACTTCAAGCGCTGAAGCATATATTCATGCAGAAGGCGTTCAAACAAGTCCCTTTGCCCATCCAGGCATTCCAGGCATTATCTGCACAGCCACTCAAGTTGCTTCCGCATAACCATGGCTGATACCCGCCGCGAATTGATCCTGAGCCGCATCAAGACAAACCTTGACGCAGTTACGGGTGCAACCGTCTACCGCAGTCGCGTGGAGCCGCTGTCACGTTCGGAGGTACCAGCCGTCATTGTTGAGCCGGTCAACGACAACCCGGTTGGCACCAGCTTTTACGACAAGCTTGACTGGACAATGCGGGTGCGGGTCACCACGTTTGTCCGGGCCGCTACGCCAGACGACACGTCAGACACGTATTCGCAGCAAGTTCACGCATTGCTGATGGCGGATCAGACGCTGAACGGTTACGCCCTTGATCTGCTGCCCGACCGCACAGACTTTGCAATGTACGAGGCTGATATTCCTGTTGGTATGATTACCCAAGACTTCTTGGTGCGATACCGCACAAGTCGCACCAACCTAACTTCTGCCTAGCACCATGGCTAAGATTGAAAAGGAAATCCCTATCCCTGGAGTGGGCGGCAGTTATCTGTACGACCCTAAGACTGGGAAGCTTACACTGACTACAACCACTCCTGCTTTACAGAACAATGGCTCTGACACGGAAGAAGTTTCTGCTCGCGAAGATTGAGGCTACCTACGGGACTGATTCAATCCCTGTTGGCGGTAGCAATGCCATTCAAGTCACCAATCTTGAGGTGACTCCTATCGAGTCAGACAACGTTCAGGCGGCGTCATACCAAGGCTTCATTGGTAACAGCACTCGCGGAACGTTGGTTGCCAACAAGCGGGTTTCGGTAACTTTTGAAGTTGAACTGGGTGGTTCTGGAACCGCTGGTACTGCACCTGCTTTTGGCCCGCTGCTTCAAGCTTCCGGCATGAGCGAAGTGGTTGTAAGCAGCACATCTGTTACCTATGCAGGCGTAAGCGCTAGTTTCTCCAGTGCTTCCTTGTACTGCTTCTACGACGGCACTCGCCATAAGATCACTGGTGCCCGTGGCACGGTGACCTTCAACATGACGGCTGGGCAGTTCCCGACCGCCAGCTTCCAGTTCATCGGGATCTACAACGCTCCTGACGGCACGGCTGCTTCTGGTACTTTTACGGTTGCCAACCAAGCTGCTGCACTGGAAGTCAACGACACCAACGTCACCACCTGCACATTCCACGGCGTTACAAGCACTCGCCTTGAAAGCATTGACCTTGCGCTGAACAACACACTTCTTTACAAGGAAACCGGTTCCAGCCAAGAAGTGCTGATTACTGACCGTGCCGCTGGTGGCACCGCAGTGATCGAGGCACCTGCCGTGGGCACCACCGATTTCTTTGCCAAAACCGTTGCATCTGCGACCGCAGCAAGCACCATCGTGCTGGGCGCTACCGGTGGCAACATTGTCACGCTGAACGCACCGCAGACTGACATCACTGGTTGCAGCTACGGCGACACCAACGGTGTTATCTCGCTGTCCATGCCCTACTTGGCACTTCCTACCACAGCAGGCAATAATGAGGTGAGCCTAGTTTTCACCTGATTCTGCATGGCATTCGTTCTCAAAAAGGTTGCATCTTACAAATGGCCCGTCACGGTGGAAACACCCATCGATGGCGGCAAGTTTGAAAAAACTACGTTTGATGCAACCTTTCGCAAGATGAGTCGATCGGCGTTTAACAATCTGGTTGAGGAAGGCGACGATGCCTTGCTTGATCAGATTCTTGAAGGCTGGGATGGCATTAAGGACGAAGACGGAAAGGATGTGCCTTTCACACAAAAAACCAAGCAAGAACTTTGCGATGATCCGTATGTGGTCAGGGCGCTGATCAACGCATACAGCGCAAGCGTGCTTGGAGCGCCTGCAAAAAACTAGAAGCCGCAGCTCAGTATTGGGCACAGGGCGGCGTTGCAGACGAACGTGAGGTTGACCTCAAAGCACTGGGTGCATCTGAGGAGCAAATTGCTGCGGCACGCCTAGAGGCGGCTGAGCAACACTGTGAGGTTTGGGAGGAAAACTGGGAAATTGTCGCCATGTTCTTGCGCATGGGAACCCAGTGGAACGTCAGCATGGCTGGCCTTACTGGCTTAAACTACCCATCACTAGACTGGCTTTGTAGACTGTATGAAGTGAAGGAGCCGCTTGAGATGTTTGAAGGCATCCAGGTCATGGAATCAGCGGCCCTGCTCTGCCTTAATAGCAAGCGTGCAAAGTAATGGCAGCAACCGAGCAAAAATTTAATATCAAGGTTGCTACGCAGGGGACAGAAACTCTGACAACCTTGAAGGCCAAGCTGGCCAACCTAGGCAAAGAAGTCAACGCGACCAAAACTGGTTTTCAAGGCGCAGCAGCAGAAATTAAAAAAGTTCAGTCAAGCAGTGATCAATCTGTAAATTCTTTGCGTAATTTTGCGTCTTCTTGGCGTGAACTGGCCAATAGCGTCAGTGTTACAAGCAAAGAATTTCGTGACTACACACGAGAGGCCGAAAAGGCTGAGCGTGCTGCGGCAAAATTTTCTACTACGCAAGGCAAAGGTGGCCGACTTAGTGGCGCCGCAAAGATTGCGGGTACAGTAGCTGCTGGCGGTGTGTTTGGTGGCCCTGAAGGCGCCATTGGCGCCCTTGGGGGTGGAATCATTGGCGGAGTACCAGGCGCAGCTGTTGGCGCGGCATTTGGCGCTCAGCTTGGTCAATTGCGCCAGCAAGCCGCAGCGCTAAGCACATTTGTTGCAGAAATTAATAAATCTAGAATTGCCTTGGCTGGAGTCAGCAAGGACCAACAAGATTATGGCAAATCAATTAAAGACGTAACTGCGCTGTCTAGGGATTACTTGTTGCCGATTGGCCAAGCAACCAGTCAATACACAAAACTTAAAGCTTCTGTTGTTGGCGCTGGTCTTGGAACAAAAGAAACAACAGCAGTCTTTCGTGGTATTGCTGCCGCAGTGGTTGCAACTGGTGGATCAACCGAAGATTTAAATTCAGCACTAAGAGCAACATCTCAAGTATTTAGCAAGGGCAAGGTTTCTGCCGAAGAATTGCGACAGCAGATCGGGGAACGCCTTCCTGGTGCTTTTACAATTTTTGCTCAATCTCTTGGCAAAACTCCTCAAGAATTAGACAAAGCACTAGAAGATGGCAAGGTTACGCTGGCAGATTTTTATACGTTTACGCAAGAATTATTAAAGCGATATGGGTCCACCGCTGAAATCCTTGCCAAGGCTCCAGAGAACGCTGGCGCTCGATTAAAAGTAGCCTTGTCAGTAGCCGGTATTCAATATGCGGGTTTTTTCCAAGTGGTTGGGGCAGGGTTTCAAAATCAAGCAACACAACTTGTTGAATGGGCGTTAAACAATGAAGTAGCAATCAAACGCGTTGTAACCGTATTTGCAATTGGTTTCAATGAACTCAGCAAGGTTGTCACAACGTTTGCTAAATTCTTAGTTGGAGTATTTAATGCAGCCTTTACTTTATTGCTTGGAAACTTAAACACAGTCATGCAGCGAGTTGAGAATGCAATCAACCGTATGAAAGCGGCGCAAAAATTAACTCCTGGAAAAATTCAACAATTTCAACAGGAAGCGCAAGCCGCAACAAATAAAAAATTTGGTGGCCCTGGCGGGCTGTTTACTTTTGCGCGAGCAGGAGAAGCAGAACCGTATTACAATAAATATTTTGATAATTTGGTTGACACGGCTACCAAGTCTACTGGAGCTGAAAAATATACCAATAAAATTCAAAACATTTTATTCCCTGATTTTAACCCATCTTCGTTTGGGGCGGGCGTTGGGGCTGTTGTTCCGACTGGTGGCGATGGAGAAACTAAGGGAAGCAAGGCAGCCGCAAATGCTGCCAAGCGTTTGGCCGAGCGAACCAAGAAACAACTTGACGCAGCATTCAAATTAAATGTATTGGCTAATGAAAAATTAGACGTTCAAATGTCCATGACTGACGAAGAAAAACTTCAAGCCGAACTTGAAAAAGTAGCGGTTGAACGACGTCTTAAATTTACCGAATTGCAGAAAAAAGCACTTTCACAAACAGAGCGAGAACTTCTTGCAAGCGCTCAACTTAGCACAATTCTTACAGATAACGACAAAGCAGAAAAAGCCAAACAAGAATTGCTTACTAAGCAAACCGCAGAACTGTATCTGCAAATTGGTTTGGCCGATGTCCTTGGCAAGAAGTTTCAAGCTGCTCTTGGCGGGGCGTTTGGCGGCGATAGCACTGCTGGCCGGTTCAGAACTGATTTGAATCTCATGCCCGGCCTGACTGGCGGTGAGATGGGAGCGTACTACGATGATCTGCAAACAAAATTTAAAGATCTTATTAGCACGTCCAACCAAGTCAAAGAAGCTGCTAATTCAATTGGCACTGCTTTTGGCGAAACTTTTAAAGGATTGATCACTGGTTCCATGGGAGCGCGTGAAGCTTTTGCCGGATTCTTCCAAAGCATTGCCAACCATTTTGCAGACATGGCATCTCGCATGATTGCAGATTACATTCGAATGCAAATTATTGGTCTTGCTCAACAATTCTTGCCATCCATTGGCGGCATTTTTGGTGCTGGTGGACCAACAAATTATTCAGGTGCTTTTGGTGGAGGCGGCCTTGGATCAAGTCAATTCATGCCTGGTGTCCCGTCTTTGGTTGGCAGCAGGGCCGTAGGCGGCCCCGTTGCAGGCAGTGGAGCGTATTTGGTTGGCGAGCGCGGTCCTGAAGTGTTTATGCCTGGTCGTAGTGGCACAATCGTTCCAGGTGGAGGCATGGGTGGCGCCAACGTGACGGTCAACGTGGATGCAGGTGGCACTAGCGTCCAAGGCGACCAAGCACAAGCCAAGCAATTGGGTGTTGCCGTTTCGGCTGCTGTTCAGGCAGAATTGGTCAAACAGCAACGCCCTGGTGGTTTGCTCTCTGGCACGCGACGCTAATGGCTGCTTTTGATGATGCAACGGTAGGAGTGGCTACAGGCCAAACCACACCAGACTTTGGGGCCAAACGCCGCAGCGAACCCAAGGTTACAAAAGTTCAATATGGTGATGGATATGAAATGAGAGCAATTTTTGGTTTAAATCAAAGTCCCAAGATGTGGGATCTTACGTGGAGCGCCAAAAGCAATTCAGTTGCTGATGCTATTGAGGCATTTTTTGAAGCACGTGGCGGACAGGAATCTTTTACTTGGACGCCAATTGACGAGGCAACAGCTTATAAATTTGTTGTTGAAAGCTGGGATCGCGATTTTCAATACGCTGATATTTGCACAATTACGGCTACCTTCCGCCAAGTATTTGAACCCTGATGGCATACGCAAGCTGGACTGCCACTACCAGTTACGCCGTCGGTGCCATTGTCCGCGCCACGACGGTGCAGGATTTTGGCTTGGTGTTCAAATGCACCACAGCGGGCACTTCTGGTGCATCTGCACCGGCATGGCCAACGCTGATTGATGGCACTACGGTTGATGGCACGGTTACCTGGACGGGGATCAGTGCGGTCTACGAAGACCTCAGCGTGCTGGAACCGAACGCCATCATCGAGCTGTTCCAGCTGCACCTTGACGCCACGCTGCATGGCACTGGCGACATCTTTTACTTCCACAACGGCGTGAATGCTGCCGTGACCGGCAACGTGGTTTGGAACGGCCAGTCTTATGTGCGCCTGCCGCTTGAGGCCACTGGCTTTGACTACAGCAGCAGCGGCAGCCTGCCACGCCCAAAACTGGCCGTCAGCAATATCGGCAGCAGCATTACGGCATTGCTGCTTCAGGTCAACCTGATCACCACAGGCAACGACCTCGGCGGCGCAAAGGTTGTTCGCATCCGCACGCTTAAAAAGTATCTGGATGGTGCAGCCGGTGCCGATCCCCACGCCAAATTCCCTGACGAGATCTGGTATGTAGACCGTAAGTCAAACGAAAACCGCGCTGTTGTCGAGTTCGAGCTGGCCAGCAAATTTGATCTTGTGGGCGTGATGCTTCCACGGCGTCAGGTCATTGCCAATGTTTGCCAGTGGATCTATCGCGGTGGCGAGTGTGGTTACACCGGCAGCAACTATTGGAACGCTCAAGATCAAGTTGTCGGCACTTTGGCTTTGGATGCGTGCGGCAAACGGATTTCATCCTGCAAGTTACGGTTTGGCGCCACGGCTGAATTACCATTTGGCAGTTTCCCTGGCGCGGGTCTATCCAAGTGATAATCAGCAAAGCACTACAAACAACAATCCTGGAGCACGCGCAAGCTGAGGATCCACGCGAGTGCTGCGGCTTGGTTGCTGTGGTCAAGGGGCGCAAGCGGTATTTTCCCTGCACCAACCTGGCCGATACACCCGACGAGCATTTTGTGCTCAGTGGCGAGGATTACGCAGCAGTTGAGGATCAAGGCGAAATCGTGGCCATCGTCCACAGCCACCCAGCAACCAATCCCAATCCAAGTCAGGCGGACCGCGTGGCCTGCGCAAAATCCGGCTTGCCGTGGTTCATCATCAATCCGAAGACTGGTGGCTCCAGCCTGACGCTGCCCGAGGCATACGAGTTGCCGTACGTGGGCCGGGAGTTTGTGTTTGGCGTAGTGGATTGCTACACGATGTGCCGGGACTGGTACGGCAAAGAATTTGGCCTCCAGCTCAGCGACTACAACCGCCGCGACAAGTTTTGGGAACGTGGCGAAGACCTGTACCTAGACAACTTCCATCGTGAAGGCTTCCACAAGGTGCCGTTTGAGGAGCTGCAATACGGCGATGCCTTACTGATGCAGCTTGGCTCCAGCTTGCCTAACCACGCAGCCATCTACATTGGCGACCAGCAGATCCTGCACCACGTTCAAGACCGACTTAGCAGTAGGGACGTGCTGGGCGGCTACTATATCAAGAGCACTGCCATGGTCCTACGGCATGAAAGTCGTTAAGGTCTACGGCGCCCTACGCAAGTATTTGGGGCAATGCCGTTTCCAGTTTGAAGCCGACACACCAGCGCAGGCGATCAAGGCATTGTGCGTCAACTTTCCTGGCCTGGACAAGTGGCTGCTGGATAGTGAGCAGGATGGTGTTGCATACCGCGTCAGCATCGGCAAGGAAAAAGTTACCGAAGATGATCTATCGCCATTGGTAATGCCTTGGAGTGAACGCCAAGTTTTCAGCATTACGCCTGTAATTGCTGGCGCTGGCGGCATTGGTGCAAAAATTGGTATTGGCATTGGTTTAATTGCAATTTCTTTTTTGCTTCCAGGCGCCGGTATTTTTGGTACTACCAGTATTTTTGGAGCAAGTGCTGCTACTGCTGGAGCTGCTGGTTTTGCAACTGCATTGGGTACTGCATTTAGTGCAATTGGTGCATCATTGATTTTGGGTGGCGTAGCACAACTTATTTCACCACAGCAAACTTATTCAAGTACAGAACGTGGTAAAGATGCAGCACGATTTGAATCGTTTACTTTTTCAGGCGTTACCAACACTGTGCAGCAAGGTATGCCAGTTCCGATTGTTTATGGCCGTGCCTACATTGGTTCGGCTGTGATCAGCAGTGGTCTTGACGTGGATCAACTGATATGAGCACTTATCGTTCGATTCAAGGTTCCGGCGGCGGCGGTGGCGGCGGCGGCTGCTTTCTTGGCCGCACTTTGGTGCGCACACCTGATGGTGAATGCCAGATTGACCAGCTAAAACCTGGCGATCAGGTTCTTAGTTTTGACGATCATGGCATCATCAAGGCTGGCACCGTGCTCAAAGTGCATGAGCATGAGAATGAGCGCGTCATTCGTTATGGCCTGTGGGGTGGCACGTTTCTTGATGCTACGCCCAACCACTGGGTACTAAATCAATTCAATGCCTTTGTTGAGATCGGCACGTTAGGCGCCGATGATTGCTTGGTGGATGAAAACAATCACCTGCGGCCAATTGTTAGCAAAACAGATTTATGTAACGGCACGGTTTATAACCTGACAGTTGAAGGACACCACACATTTATTGCTGGTGGCATCCGTGTCCACAATGCTGGCCTTGGTGTAGGCATTGCAGGTTCTGGCGGTGGTGGTGGCAAGGGCGGCGGTGGGCAAGCTTACGTTCCAACCGAATCTGACGACTCACTCCAGTCAGTTCAATACGGCAGCGTTCTTGACCTGCTTAGTGAAGGTGAAATTGAAGGCATTGAAGGTGGTGTCAAAGGCATTTATCTTGATGGCACGCCAATTCAAAGCAGCACTGGCACAGATAACTTTACAGGTTACACAGTGGTTACCCGTAATGGCACGCAGGCACAAGCATATATTCCAAACACCAACGGCACAGAGTCAGAAAAAGGCGTAAACGTAGAAGCCACTGCCAGCACCTCAGTTACTCGCACAATTAGTGACACGGATGTTGACCGTGTGCGGGTTACGGTCCAGATGCCAGCTTGCCAAATTATTGAAGATGACGGCGACATTGTTGGCAACAGCGTAGACATTCAGATTCAAGTTCAATACAACGGTGGCGGGTTCACAACTGTTGTAGCTGACACCATCAGCGGCAAAACAACCAACAGTTATCAGCGCGACTACATGCTGACGCTGAGCGGTGCGTTCCCGGTTGATATTCGCTTGGTGCGTATCTCGCCAGATTCTGGCAGCGCACGCAATCAAAACCGCACTTACCTTTACAGCTACACCGAAATCATTGATGAAAAACTGCGCTACCCAAACAGCGCATTAACTTTCCTGCGGTTTGATAGCCGCCAGTTCAACAGCATTCCGTCCCGCAAATACTTGGTGCGGGGCATCAAGATCCAGCTACCCAGTAACGCCACGGTCGATACCACTAACTACCTTGGCCGCGTCACGTATTCCGGCGTGTGGGATGGAACTTTTGGCGCTGCTACATGGTGTGCAGACCCAGCGTGGTGTTTATGGGATCTGCTGACCAATACCCGCTACGGAGCATCCATCCCCGCCAGCAGCTTAGATCGCTACGACTTTTATTCAATCAGCCAATATTGCAACGGCCTGGTCAGTGATGGCAAAGGCGGCCAAGAACCACGCTTCCTGTGCAACCTGCTGCTTAACAGCCGTGACGAGGTTTATAACGTCATCCAAGAGTTCACGGCACTATTCCGTGGCATTGCCTACTACGGTGCTGGCACCTTGGTTGTCAACCAGGACAGGCCATCAGATCCGCAATACGTCATCACTGCTGCCAACGTAATTGACGGCATTTTTAACTACTCAGGCACATCACAGAAAGCACGCGCCAGCACCGCAACTATTGGATACCAGACCTACGAAGGCTTAGGTGAAGTCGAATTTGAGTACGTTGAAGATGCTGCGGCAATCGCCAAGTACGGCATCATCAACCGTGATGTCAAGCTGCTCGGTTGCTACAGCCAGGGGCAAGCGCACCGCGCTGGCAAGTGGACGCTTCTGAGTGAGCAGAACCTTACTGAAACCGTCACGTTTGCAGTGTCCCTGGACAGTGGAATCGTGTTGCGTCCCGGCATGGTCATCAGTGTTGCCGACTCAATGAAGGCTGGTTCGCGTCGTGGTGGCCGGATCAGCAGCGCAACCACAACCACGGTCACAATCGACAGCACTGAAGATCTGAGCGTCATCGTTGCGAATGGCGCAACACTCACAGTCATGTTGCCTACTGGCTCGGCTGAACTGCGTCCTATCCAAAGCATCAGTGGCACGGTTGTCACGGTCGGTAATGCGTTCAGCGAGGCACCCAACGCTCAAGGTATTTGGGTTATTGAAACGACAGACGTCGAGCTGCAAACATTTCGTGTTATCACAGTTACTGAGTCAGAGCCTGGCGTTTATGGCGTAACAGCACTGGCGTACAACTCAACCATTTACGACGCAATTGAAAATAATCTACAAATTCAACCGCGTGACATTACAAGCCTTTCGACAATACCAGACCCAGTTGGAAATATTGCTGGCACCGAACACTTGTATCAAGATGGCAACAGTGTATTAACAGCATTTGACCTTAGCTGGATCGCGCCTAAAAATGTCAGTAGTTTCCGCATACAACACAGGTTAAACAATAATAACTGGATTACGTTTGAAACCACATCGCCATCGGCGCGAATCAACAGCCTTATTGCTGGCACGCTTCAAGTTCAAATTCAATCAATTAGTAGCATTGGCAAGGCCAGTCCAATTACAGCAGCATCCTTTTCTATTACAGGCAAAACTGCCCTGCCAGGAGACGTTCAAAATCTTACCATCGAGCCAATTAACGCCAACAGCGCCAGGCTGCGCTGGAGCCAGACGGTTGACCTTGACGTGGCAGTTGGTGGCACCGTTCACATCCGCCACAGCAACTTGACCGATGGCACAGCAACCTGGAGCAATTCGGTTGACCTGATCCCAGCAAAAGCTGGTGCGGCCACAGAAGCCATTGTGCCATTGGTGGAAGGTGAAATCCTGGTCAAGTTTGAAGATGACGGCGGCAGGCAATCAACCAATGAAACCAGCGTCATTGTTGATTTCCCTGATGCGCTTGGGTATTTCCCAATTCAGGTGCGCCGTGAAGATCAAGACGCCCCACCATTCCAGGGCACAAAAACCAATGTTTTTTACAGCGATATTTTTGATGCGCTCTGTCTCGACGGCAGTTCGTTTATTGATGACATTCCAAACGTAGACTTAATTCCCGCGTTTGATTGGCTTGGCAATGTCCAGGCAAGTGGCACATACAACTTTGCCAATGCGCTTGACCTTGGCACTGCTTATGCTGTTGACTTGAAGCGGTACTTTGTCACCCGTGGTTTCTACCCTAGCGACCTGATTGATTCAAGACTGGAATTGATTGACCTATGGGATGACTTTGATGGCGGCGTGATTGATGCAGTCAACGCAAAACTTTACATGCGTGCGACAAACGACAATCCTGCTGGCACGCCCACATGGACCGCCTGGCAGGAATTTGTTAATGGCACCTTCAACGGTCGGGCATTTGAGTTCAAAGCAGAACTGACGTCAACCAATGCATCCCAGAACATTTTGATCGACGGTTTGGGATACGAGGCAACGTTCCAGCAACGGCAAGACCAAAGCACGGCAACCATTGCCAGCGGTGCTGGCGCCAAGACGGTGACCTTCGACAAGGCGTTTTACACGGCTGGTGGGACAAGCCTCCCAAGCGTGGGCATCACAGCGCAAAACATGGTCAGTGGTGACTACTTCACGGTTGGCACCATTACGGGCACCACGTTTACGGTTACCTTCCGCAACAGTGGTGGAACTGCTGTTGACCGCAATTTCACCTACACCGCGACTGGGTATGGCAAGGCACTGTAGACTTGTGAAACAACGAACCGGCTAATCGGTGGCAACCCACGATTACGTCATAGCCAACGGCACAGGTGCAGCGGTCAGATCTGATCTGAATGATGCGCTTGCGGCCATTGTCAGCAATAACAGCAGCAGCACAGCGCCTGCTACGACCTACGCCTACCAGTGGTGGGCCGACACGACCACCGGCCTGTTGAAGCAGCGCAATGCTGCTAACTCGGCGTTCGTAACGATTGGCACGCTGGCCAGCACCAACCTTGGCCTTGCATCACTGGCAGGCGCCACTTTTACAGGTGACGTGATCCTTGGCACGACCACTGCACTGGAACTGCCAGACGGCACAACTGGTCAGCGGCCTGGTTCCCCGGTCAACGGGATGATCCGTTACAACACCACACTTAGTACGTTCGAGGGTTACAAAAACGCTGCATGGGGCGCCATTGGCGGTGGAGCAACTGGCGGAGGATCTGACGACGTGTTCTATGAGAATGGACAGACGGTCACAACCAACTACACTTTGACCACCAACAAAAACGCAGTGACAGCTGGCCCAGTTACGGTAAACTCAGGCGTAACCGTCACGATTCCCAGTGGCTCAAGCTGGGTGGTGGTGTAAGTCATGCCAATTTCAATCGCTGGCTCTGGAACCATTACCGGCATCTCGGCTGGTGGGTTGCCTGACGACTGCATCACCACGGCGGAGATTGCTGCCAACGCTGTCACCACCGCCAAGCTTGGTTCCGCTGAACAATCGGGCCTGTGCAAAGCGTTTGTGAACTTCAACGGCACCGGCACCGTGGCAATCCGCGCTAGCTACAACGTGAGCAGCATTACGGATAATGGGGCTGGGGACTATACGGTGAACTTCACGACGGCGTTGGCGGATGCTAATTACGTTACAACAGGCAGTTGTCAGCGCGAATCTGGTCAGCCCGAAGGGATCCTAACTATTTATTCTAATAATTCAAGTGGAGCACTTGTTAGTCCAACAACCACAGCGGCGCGAATCAATACTTCTGTGCGCACAGGAGGCCCGATTGATTCTGCCTTTGTCAACGTCGCCATTTTCCGGTAACCCATCATGAAACGAATCATCTACCAATCTGAATCTGGCGGTGTTGCGGTCATCATCCCCACCGAGTCAGTCGAACTGGCGCTAAAGGATGTGCCCGAAGGCGTGCTCTACGAGATCGTCGATGTTGCTGACATCCCCAGCGACCGCACCTTCCGTGGTGCCTGGGTCATCGGTGACTGCTGCATTGAGCACGACCTGGGCCAGTGTCGCGTCATTGGTCACCAGATGCGCCGGGCACAACGCAACGCAGAGTTTGCCCCGTTTGACGAGATCATCGCCAAGCAAATCCCAGGTGCAGACGCGCTTGCAGCCGAAGAGGCCCGTCAAGCCATCCGCGAGAAATACGCCTTGATTCAGGACGCCATCGACGTTGCTGAGGATCCTGACACCATCAAACTCGCCCTGGAGGCCAACCAATCATGAGCCCTGTACGTCTTAACGGCTCAACATCGGGTTACACCGAACTCTCCGCCCCAGCCGTGGCGGGTTCCAACACGCTGCTGTTGCCGACGGGTGCGGGTAGCGCCTACCAAGTGGTGCGTAACGGTGCCACCGCAGGGTCGCTGGAGTTCACCGACAAGATTGTCAGCGGCACCGCGCAGAACAGCACCAGCGGCACCAGCATTGACTTCACTGGCATTCCGAGCTGGGTGAAGCGGGTGACGGTGATGTTTAACCAAGTTAGCACAAGTGGTTCAAGTCATTTGCTAATACAAATTGGCAATGGATCAATTATTTCATCTGGGTATCCAACTTCGACAAGTTGTGTCATTAACAATGCACCCTCCCCTTTCTTTATCTCATCAAACAGTGGTTTCATACTTTATAATGGTGCAGCGTCAAATGTTTATAACGGAGCAATGTTGATAATGAATGTTACGTCTAACACTTGGACAGCGCAGCACACTATAGGTGGCAATGATACGAGCAGATTTGGAGGCGGTAGTCTTGCCCTCTCCGGCACCCTAGACCGCGTTCGCATCACCACCGTGAACGGCACCGACACCTTCGACGCCGGGTCGATAAATATTATGTATGAATAGCATGAAACCACATATCACCCTAGACCGATTAAAAGAGCTGGCACACTATGACCCAGCTACAGGGCAGTTTGTGTTGAAGAAACACCGCAAAGGAACCACCAGAAAGATTGGTGATGCACTGGGAAGTAAGAAAAAACCTGGCTACTTAGAAGCTTGCTTTGACCAGCGTATCTACCTTTTGCATCGGCTGGCTTACTTCTACATGACAGGAGAGGTACCCCAAACTGTTGACCACATCAATAGCAACGGGATGGACAACAGGTGGGACAACCTACGGTCGGTCACCCATCAGCAAAACATGGAAAACATAAAGAAAATGCGCCCCGACAATACGACCGGCTACAGGGGTGTGCACAGGTGGCACGGCAAGTATCGTGCCAAGATAGTAGTCAACAAAAAGCAAATCCACCTTGGCACATTCTCAACAGCAGAGGAAGCGGCAAAAGCTTATGAGGCTGCCAGGCCAAGCATCCACAGTTTCTACGTCCCTCAGGAGGTGATCCGATGAGCACAATTAACGTTTCAAACCTCGCCGGACCTTCTAGCACCGGCACTGCTGCAATCCTGGCCAGCGTCAATGGTGGTTCTATTGCTGGTAGCCGGAACCGCATCATCAATGGCACGGCAGCAGTAGATCAGCGTAATACTGGCGCTTCTCAAACTTTTACCGCAGCCGCTGCTTTGGCCTATAGCGTTGATCGTTGGTACGGCTATTGCACAGGTGCAAACGTCACGGGCCAACGAGTAACAGGTGCCACAGCTGGTCAGTTTTATTACCGATTCACAGGAGCTGCCAGCGTCACGGCTATCGGTTTTGGGCAACGGATTGAGCAACTCAACAGTGCCGACCTTGCCAGCAGTACCGCAACGCTGAGCGTTGACCTTGCCAACTCACTGCTAACGACTGTCACCTGGACAGCGTATTACGCAACCACTGCTGATACCTTTGGCACGTTGGCCAGTCCCACTCGGACGCAGATTGCCACTGGCACGTTTACTGTTACCAGCACTGTCACCCGGTACAACACCAACATCAGCGTTCCAGCAGCGGCCACTACCGGTATCGAGATTGTGTTCACGGTTGGCGCTCAAACTTCCGGCACCTGGACAATCGGCAACGTCCAACTTGAACCCGGCACCGTCGCGACTCCTTTTGAGCGCAGGTCGTATGGGGCGGAGTTGGCGTTGTGTCAGAGGTATTTCTTTAAAGGCATCCAAGGTGCTTCTGGATACGGAACAACGGGGGGTCTATATGGTCAATACAATAGAACCGCAGTTACAATGCGTACTGCACCTACAGGCACTATTAACTTAGATGCCGGAGGTAATTGCAGCAGTCCAGTAATTGATAATTTATCGGTTGATAGATTTAGAGCTTATGTAACTGTTGGGTCATCCGGTGGTTTTGATGCTCAAATTACAGTCACCTTGTCCTCTGAGCTGTAACTAACCATGACCTACCAACTCACCTCCGGCAACACCATTCTCCGTCTTGCGGACAACGCCTTCATCCCACCCGACCCCGCCAACATCGATTATGCCGCCTACCTGGAGTGGGTCGCAGCTGGCAACACCCCCGAGCCTGCACCCGAACCTGTGGCCCCGGTTGAACTGACGCCTGCTGAGAAGTTGGCAGCATCTGGGTTGACGGTGGATGAACTGAAGGCGCTGCTGGGCCTTGACTGATGGCAGTACGCGCAAAGGCTGGTGCATCACACATCACCCACCAGCCGGGTGCTCCAAAGCTTACAAATCAAGGTCAAGGAAAACGGTCGCGGCCTAACCACGGTCGAAAGAAGCGGATTGGGCAAGGAAAACGCTAACAATTTTCCCCAAAAAATTTAATTTCAGCCTGCCTCCGAACACTGGCAGCCTGCTCAACGGTAGCAAAACTGCCTAGGTGTATAGTTTTTTGATTTACTTTTATTTGTGCATAAAATACATTATCGCGCTTATTGTAACTAACTCCACGAGTGCCAGTTGTATTGTGCCCATATAGACCTCCATTTATTGAATTTAATTGATATTCAACTAAGCGCAAATTAGAAGGAGTATTATCGTATTTATTGCGGTTTATGTGGTCAACAAGAAAATTGCCGGGATCAACTTCGTTGTATATGGCGTAAACAATACGCTGGACCGTATAGTAATAACCATCAATTGCGGCTACCCAATACCTTGTATTTTTTGTCCCGGCGGGCAATCCAGCTTTTAAGCGACCTCGGGTTATTTTATTGCGAAGTCCACTTGGAGAATACTCGTCAAGGTCAAAAATTTCTTTTAGCCTATCCACGCTTGGGAGTGGTCTAAACTTTGGCATCGCTTGGGTACGCAAGTGGTCATGGACAGGTGCGCCAACACGCTGTCCACAAAATTATAAGGCCAAGGCTGACATCGGTCAAGCGGCCAAGGCAAAGGCTGAACCTTGCTAAAATAAGGGCACCTAATAGCCTGCCGTGTCAACCCCTGAACCACAACCAGGGTTTTGGCGCGGCGTCCGTCAGGAAGCTTTGGCTGGCATCGTAGTTTTAGCAGTCGGCAGTGCTGGCGCTGGTATTTTTTACCTCTGCTACACCGTCCCAACCAAGCTGGACGACGTGCTCAGCAACCAGCAACTGATCCAAAAAAAGCTTGGTGACGTTGAAGACAAGGTGCTCGACCACGACGTGCGTATTATCAAGCTGGAACTCCGGCGCTAAGCTGGGCAAAACCACCTTTTC
>Ga0209500_10000850_pt1 | contig 24630 bp, 12 predicted proteins | sample S_140212_EF_Meta_FD_187323 | JGI IMG/M metagenome (GOLD analysis project Ga0209500, IMG submission 187323) | Freshwater microbial communities from Lake Simoncouche, Canada to study carbon cycling - S_140212_EF_MetaG (SPAdes) (version 2) | ecosystem: Environmental > Aquatic > Freshwater > Lake ...
AGTAGGAATTTCAGGTTCAACCATAGTAGTAATTTCAGGTTCAACCATAGTAGTAATTACAGGATCAACCACAGTAGGAATTTCAGCCTCAATCACAGTTGTTGTATCAGCAATTACAGGTTCTTCTGTAGGAATAGTATCAGCAATTACAGGTTCTTCTACAGGAGTTGTATCAACAATTACAGGTTCTTCTGTAGGAATAGTATTAGTAATTACAGTTTCATCAATAGTATCAGCCATCATTTCTGTATAATATTATATTTTTTATATTGAATATTTAATTATTAATTAAAATCAATTTTTTAAATTAATAATTGATTTTATATAAAAAATTGATTTACTTACTTAATTAAATAATTAAATTATAAATATACACTAAAATGTCAATACATCCTTCTTGGAAACCTTTATTTGATAAATTGCTTGTAAATATTGATGATTTATATTCTAATCCAGATGACATCATATATCCACCAAAAGATGTATTATTCCGTGTTTTTGAAATAAGTATAGATGAAATTACTATAGTATTATTAGGACAAGATCCATATCATAATCCAGGACAAGCACACGGTCTTAGTTTTTCTGTTCCAAATGGTATACCAATTCCACCTTCATTACGGAATATATACAAAGAATTAAAATTAGAATATCCAAATAAAAAGTATGAATTTAAACACGGTAATTTAGAACAATGGTTTTATAGAGAAAAAATATTTTTATTAAATGCATCATTAACAGTTTTAGCTGGTAAACCAGGAAGTCATATGAAAAAATGGGAAGCATTTACAAATGATGTTATTGAATTTATATGCAATACAAATAAAAAATGTGTCTTTTTATTATTAGGTAATTATGCAAAGAAAAAAGAAAAATTTATAATGGATAAAAAAAGAATAGTGTCTGGACCTCATCCAAGTCCACTTGCAAAAGGTTTTGTAGGTTCAAATCTATTTATTCAGGTAGAAAAAATATTAAATAAAGAAATAAACTGGTCTTTATAAGGTTCAGAAACTATTATTTTTATTTTTTTATTTTTATTTTTTAGTTATTAATTTTTTATACAAGTAATATATTGTTTTTTTTTATCAAAAAACTGAACGTTATTTAAAACACTTCCATCGTATAAAAAATCATTATCAGTATTTTTATTAAGTAAAATATCATAAATATATTTTTTTGTTTTATTAATATTATCAGAATTTACATCAATAGATACGTACACATCAAACTTAATTTCTGGTGCATCATTAGTATTATATTGTTCTAACAATAACATTAAGTTAGTATATGCTGTTTCTTTATTTAACTTTATAGTATTTAATTGTTCTTTAAATGATTCAATCGTTGATAAATTATCATTATTATATGTTTTATAAGGAATTTCATTATTATATGTTTTATAAGGAATTGCATTTAAATACATTATTAGTATATATGCACTAAGTGGATTTACACAATGAGCTTTTATATATTTTAGTTTAGGAAATAAAAGTTTACTTAAATAAATAACTATTGCACATAATAATGTATTATATTTTAACCCCTCATATTGTGGAATAGTTGTTGAATTAATATATATAGTTTTAGATTCATAATCTAAATATAATACTATAGTTGATATAGCTTTACATTTTCTATATAAACATAATATTAAATCTTTTGACATCATATTAAATCGTGTAGTTGGGGTATCTGGTAACTTATGTCTATAATCTAACATAATTGATAATTGATCATCACACATATCAACTAATTTTTTATTTATATTTTTTAGTATATTTTTAACCTTATCACTATAAATATTTTTATAGATAGCTCTACCATTGGTATTAGTAGGGCTAAAGTTCAATCTAGGGCTAGGTCTATTGATATGACTAGAGCTAGAGTTAGAGCTAGGTGTAGTTGTAGAGTTAGGTTTAGAGTTAGTTTTAGAATTATAATTAGAGTTAAGGTTAGGGTTAGTTTTAGAGTTAAGGTTATGGTTAGGATTAGAGTTAAGGTTAGGGTTAGTGTTAGAGTTAAGGTTAGTGGTAGGAAAGTTACTCATCCAAGACCTGTTACTATTACTATTAGAATAATAATTAACTTTATTATTAGGTAAGCTATTACCTCCACCTTTCATAATAATTTTATGTTTTTTAATTATTTCTATATTTTTTTTTGATTTTTTGTTTAATTTATGTTTAGTATATTTTATAGTTTTATTGATTTGCATTTTATAAATACAAACACACAAAATAATATAATAAATATAAAGATAAAGAAATAGATAACAATATTATATTATTATATTAGGTATTAATTATTATAAATAAATATAAATATAAATAAATATAAATAAATAAATAAATATAAATAAATAAATAAATATAAATAAATATAAACAATATGAAAGAATATATAGTTCATGGAACAACACCACAAAATCTTATTAAAATTTTACAAGATGGATATATTGATAATAAACCATCAAAAAAACATATTACAATGTTACAAGATAAACCATCTAATCAAATATTCACACAATTAGTTTATTATGATATACCTAATCAAGAATATCAAATTCCACATTGGTTTTTATGTGGAATTATTTTAGATAAGTCGATACTAAAAGATTATCCATTTTATGCAACAGATATTGGTGGTTTTAAAAATAAATTTGAAAATGGTATGAATGAAAATGCAATTATATATGGAGATGGTAATCTTACTAAAATGCCAAATTTAACAAAATTAAAAAATAAAATAAATAAAAAGATGGAAGAAAATAAGTTTTTAGGTAATGTAGAATTTATGCACACTCATGAAATATTATTCAATCAAAAAATACCATTAGATAAATATTGTATAAAGATTATGCTAAAAGGAACAAAAGAAGAATATAAAAAAAATAAAGATAAAGAAATTAATAAAATTATTGAATTTTCAAAAGACAAAAATATACCTATAAAATATAGAGATTATAAATTAAGGGGTAAAAATAATAAACCAATTAATAATTTTATAAATAGTATAGAAAGTGATTTAAAAATATAAAAAAATATTTTCACTAATTTTTTGCTTATCTTTTTTCTAAAAAGATAATTTTTGCTTATCTTTTTTATAAAAAGATATTTTCTAAAAAGTAATTTGACTAACATTTTTTATACGATAAAATAAATATAATCCAAAGAAATTTTTAGCAAAGATATCTAAAATATTAAACATATTATTTTTTGTATATGGAGACATTAAAGCGGCAATTCCATATAATCCCCATATAGTAAATATAAAATAAAATAATTTCATAGCATTCTTTGAATGTATTGCATAATTTTTATATATAGTATAAAAAGTCATTCCAAAGAATATAAAGCCTAATATTAAAGAAGATGCTATATCAATAACTCCTATTTCTCCTAAATAACCAAATAATAACATTAAAAAATTACAGATAAAAATAGTTATAATATTTTGTTTATTTGTCTTTACAAATTCCCAAAATTCTAAATTTTTTTCAATATCTTTTTCCAAATGTTCTTCATATTTATAAAATATAATCGTAGTTAATAACATTGTAGGTGTTGTTATAATCCAATCAAAATAACGTATTGCTGCCATTTTATGTAGTTCCATTTTAATCATACTACGAAGAAAATAAATATAGAAAAAAAATTCTACACATTGAACTATCATCTCTAATGTTAAAACTTCTTTTAGAATTTTATGTTTTTCTGGTAATTTAATAAATAATCCTTGTAAACCTATAACACCTGTTACAAGTTGTATAAGAATACTTATATCTGTAGTAAATTGAACCATTTTAAATATATTATATATAGACAATAAAATAAAAATAAAAAAATATTATAATAATGTAAATTTTTTACGATATTTTTGCTTTACTTTTTTCTAAAAAGTAATTTTTGCTTATCTTTTTTCTAAAAAGTAATTTTTGCTTTACTTTTTTCTAAAAAGTAATTTTTGCTTATCTTTTTTCTAAAAAGTAATTTTTGCTTTACTTTTTTCTAAAAAGTAATTTTTGCTTATCTTTTTCCTAAAAAGATATTAACTATTATTAATATTAAATCGTGGTGTAATCATCATACCTTCTAACTCCTGCATTAATAATTTACAGGCATAGGGTATTTTCAGCTCCATAAATTGTGAGTAATTTTCACAACTACCGCAAGTGCGAGCTCCATTTTCATCCTTTGGATTAACAATACTAAATAAGCCACATTCTTTACAAATATGAACTGTAAATATATCGCTCACATCCATCATTCTTTCTTTTAGAAAACCAAGGGCTCCGTGAGCTATCATACAATTGTGAGCCACAACACCATTTGCCAAGAATGATTCTTCTTTATCTACTTGAATATCATATACTTTATGAATACCAGCTTTACGTATATCAATAACTTTAAGGTTCATTGTTGGTAGAACTTCATTTTCTTTAATGACACCATAATTATTTGTTGGAATAGTTGTATTAGTGGTAGCGGTAGCGGTAGTTTCTTCAGTAATAGCAATATCTGCATCTGTAATAGTAGGTCTATTTATCTCTGGTTCATTAAACCAGTGAATAGCATCAATACTTTTTAAGAAGTCTGTTGAACTCATAAACTTTGCACTACTAAATTTACCACCTTGACGTTCATTAACTAAATGTTCTAAAATATCATGAGTTGATGGTACCGAACATTTGTGTAAAATAGGTTCAAGTGCTTTTAATTCTTCAACTGCTTGTTTAACAGCGTTACTCGTTCCAACTATTTTATCTGAATTTTGTGACTTAAGTTCTTTATAATTAGTAAGTTCATTAACGCGATTAATAATCCAAGTCTTTTGACGAGTTACATTAGTGCGTAAACTCATATATGCCACTGCAGCTTCTAATCGTTGATTTTTATGACAACAATATCGAAATCCAATTTTCTCATGAAAAGGTATAAGTTCGCTAATATCTAAATGTAATACAATTTCATAATTTTTATCCTCATCAGCTCTAGTTTTAGAACTTGAATTTATTTTTTGATTTTGAATTGTTACTTTATTTATTCCCATTCTAGCTAATAATGTTTTAATATTTTCAATCATAGTTTTTAATGATTCAATATGAGCTATAATTTTACTCTTAGAAAATGAGATTGATGTAAATGTATTCTTAGCAATATAACACGTGTGACCATCACCACCAAATAGTCCTGCCAAGAATTCTCTCACTATTGGTAAAGGACAATCATCTTTTATGATGAAATCAGGAAGTTCAGAAGGTTGTTTTACCTTTTGACCTATAGTAATACCATTTAATTTAACTATATTATCCACAAATGCTTTTGGTATGCGCACTAAATAAAGATTTTTATATTCAAAATTTATTTGTGTAATAGGTATAAATAATTTAAGATCTGTAATTAATCTTTGGACGTCTAACTGATGTCCTAAATAAATACAAGCATTATAACTATTTTGTTTTAATCCAATATAACCATCAGTTATTAAATAACCTAAAATTCTGGCGAATGCCATTGATTTAAAATATTCTTCTTGTGTATTAGTTTTAAGTATAAGATTTTCACTAATAGTAAGTGACCAATTATTACATTTTCGAATTTCTTCTTGAATATCAATAGTTGGATAATTTACACTACATTTAACTCGTGTTTCATATGCTTTTAATTCATTTGCTTTAGTCCAAATATTAGTAGATGTTAAAAATTTATGTTCTGGAGTACAAGTAATTTTTTTACCATTTTCAAAGTATATATCTACACATTCTTTTTCTCCTTTGTATAGAAAATGTGTTTGTTTTGATTTAATCATTCCATTATGCTCTTGATTCCATCCTAATACTTCAAATGTTTGATTTTCAAAATTTTTTATTTTAATTGATAGACCGTTTACGCTCGTTATTGGGGTTTCTCCGCTCAAACAGTCACGCTCCATCTCACCAAAGCGTAATCCTCCATCACGAGAACGCCCCTCAGCAGGTTGCCGGGTGAGTTGAACGATGGGACCACTGGAACGGCTATTACCGGACCAATATTCTAAATTATTACATCTTACATAAAATGTTTCTTTAGGCATTGTAAAGCAGAATACATCACAATTAAATTCTAATTGATTAATATCTTTTTTATTTATTTTAAAATTTTTTAATTTATTTAAAATTGTATCATATTTCAAGAAATCTATTTTATTATTCAAATCATTCATATCATTAGACTTAATATTTTCTAAAATATTATTAATTTCATTAATTTCATTAATTTTTATAATATTATCATTTGAATAAATATAAGGAAAACGATGATTATCTGTAACAGTTGTATCAATATATTCATTTTTTATATGATACATACTTCTTAATTGTTTTGTATAATAATGTTTTTCAATAGGTTTATCATAAGATGTTTCTAAAGTATTTATATCTAATGAAAATAATTTATCATCATTATTAATATCTATAAATTTCTTCCAACCATTTTGAGTTAGTATTTCATGGTTATCTACTTGTATGCAATGGATTTTATCCAAAACCATATGTTTCAAGCGTTGGTAATAAGTTGGACCAAAGAATAATTTAACATCCATTTGTTGTCCGGTTGCTCCGCTGTATAAAATTTCTTCTCCAGAATAATTAAATCCGTTTGCTTCTAAAATTGCATAAATTTTATCACGAGGAATATCATTAAAGGAAGTGCAATCACTATAGCCACCTAAATAAGAACAGGCTTTACCTAAAATACATTCCATAAGTTGTCCTATAGTCATCCGACTGGGGATAGCATGAGGGTTCATAATAATATCAGGTGAAATACCATCTTCGTTAAAAGGCATTTGTTCTTGTGGAAAAATCATTCCCACGGTGCCTTTTTGAGCACAACGAGAAGCAAATTTATCTCCAATAATAGGTGTTCGTTCAGTGCGCATACGAATTTTAGCAAAACGAAACCCATCAGCATTGCGATCAGTATAAACTTTATCAACAAAACCAGTTTCATTTGAACGTAAACTGGTAGAACAATCTTTATATAATTGGTGTCCATTATCATCAAATTTATTTTTTAATGGTAAAACTTTACCTATAATAATATCATCACTTGTAACAAATTCATCTTTGCGAATAATACCACGTTCATCTAATTTATTATAGTTACCAGGTTTAATACCACGTGTATATTTTACATTAGGTTTAGCAAATTTCTCTTCACGTCCACTGGATTGAATTTTCTTTTCATCATCTTTATAAGTTCTATAGAAAGTGGCTCGAAATAAACCTCTATCAACAGCACCTTGATTCATTAAAATACTATCTTCCATATTATAACCAGTATAACATCCAATTGCTACCATAGCATTTACACCACAAGGCAATTCATCATAATTTATATATTTAGAAAATTTAGTTTTAACAAGTGCTTTTTCAAGATTATTTAAGACAAAACCCAAAGTATCCATACGCTTTTGATAATTACGAGCAAAGAGCCCAATAGATTGTTTACCCATAGCGCAATTACTTGAAAGAAATCCATTACTCGTAATAAAACTATGATTTTCTGATTCAACAGTAATATCACTTACTAATTGATTTTCAACTTTAATTATATTTAATATATCTACAAATGCAAATTTGTATTTACCTTCTATATAATCATCATAGGTCATAAAACAATCATGTAGTTTAATACCAATTTTAATTGTATTTGTATTCATATTCATATTCATATTCATATTCATATTCATATTCATATTCATATTCATATTCATATTCATACTCATATTCATATTCATTAGCATACTCATATTAATATTACTTACGTTAATATCTACTATCATATCTTTTACTTCTTTCCATCCTTGGACACCATTTTCAATACACATAAACTTATGATCTTCGGTAGCAATAATACTATCACCATTAACCGTTGTTAATTTATAAACAGGTTTATCATTAGGTCTAATAAAATGATGACTCACTTTAGTTGCACTTAATTGTAATGTTTCAGGGTGAAATGTAATTACTTCATCACCAATATTAATATCTTTAATTTGTTTTTCAATACCATTACTCATCAATACGGTTTCATTAATGCCTAAACATTGGTAACAGTTACGAGGAGATTGATTGGCATCAGAAAATGGAATAACCGATGCCACTGCACCTAACATCAGACCAGGATGTATTTCACAATGTGTAAATTCATTTACATAAGGTTCTTCTTGATCCAATAAATCATTGTTTGTCATAGCAATATAAGTATTATTAACTTCATTTGTATCTATATATTCAATTACACCTTCAGTACCCCAAGTATCAATAATATCACTAATATTTTTATAGAGTTTACTTGTTGAAATAAGACCATTATGTTTCTTCAATGGTTTTTGTTTAGAAAGTGATTCATAAGATAAAGTAGGTTCATAAAATTTAGGACTAATTAAAAAGTTAAATGGATATTTACTTTCTTTTAACATATCATGATATGCATTAGTAATACGTAATTTATTTTTAACAGTTTCTGTATTATCTACAATATAAAGTGGTCTAACCAGACGTCCAGCATCAGTATAAATTTTCATTATACGTTGTTCGACATTCCAATAGATACCTGTAAAAATATTAAGATTACCATTACGTCTTTCAGTTCGCAATGTTTTAACAAGGGTATTAGGGTCATCATTCATACCAATCCAATCCCCATTTAAAAATATAATACATAGTTTAGAAATATCATCAACACTACATTTTTCTAATTCTTTAATATTTAATGTATTTAATAGAGTTCGAACAATCATACTATTACTATGATTTGTAATTTTAGAAATAATGGATAGATTTTTAACTAAGCCAACAGGTTGACCTTCTGGTGTTTCTGCAGGACAAATATATCCCCAAGTAGTTCCGTGCAATTTGCGGGGTTTTACAATTTTACCACCACTACCTTTATCACTTGGTGAATTGACACGTCGTAAATGAGATATAAAACTCTGATAGCTAAGTCTATTTAAAACTTGTGCTGTTCCAGCTTTAACATTTCCTTTACCATTTGCTTTTACGCCCCAATTACCAGTTGCTAATGCATATTTTAATCCACCATCAATAATAGTTGGTTTAATAATTTTATAAATATTGTTACTTGTAATTAAATCAAATATATCACGGCGCGATTTATTATTTTTAATTTCCCGTGTTAATGATTTAACCATATCTTTTACAAGTTTATTAAAACATTGTCGAAATTGAGAGGCTAATAAAACACCTGGTGTATCGATACGTTTATTATCATAAGCATCACGATCGTCATAGGGTAGATAATCAAAATGAACTAAAATTAGTTTGCGACACATAAATCCAATATATTTAATCTTTTTATCAAATGATTCACCAATATGTGGTAATATTTCATCTTGTAAAACAGTTTTTAAATACTCAAGTTTATCTTCATTATTTAATTTAATTTCACGATTAGCATTTTTATATTTAAGATAATTTAAAGTAATAGTTTGAAATTTAGTTATATCAGCATTAGTATCAATATTATTTTGTTTACAAATCTTTTTAAATTTTTCAAAACTATTTTTCAATACACTTGTAATAAATATACCAAGTTCATCTTCCATATTCCATGCAATATATTCAAATAATTTTTTATCACTTGAAACGCCTAATGCTTTCATTAATAAGAATATAGGTATTGGCATTTTAAAATTAGGTGAATCAAATTCCAAAGTTTCATCTCGATAGACATATCTAATGATATTAGATATTACTACACTGAAATATTGATCTGAAGCACAACGTATCTCAATTTCCTTACCTTTTATTTTTTTTTGATTATTAAATACAAAAGCATCATTTTCAGCAATCCTTTCTTGTGAAATAATAACTTTTTCATTGCCACCAATAATAAAATAACCTCCTAAATCATAAGGGCATTCGCCATTTTGTTCTACAGTAGTACCATCTTTTTTATTTAATACACAATTTGAACCTAGAACCATAATAGGAATACGTCCAAAATTAATATTGTTAAATACTTCTTGTTTAATATCTTCATAATTAAATGTTTCAATAGGTTCATTTGTATCTGGATTAATCTGTGGTTTAAGTGTAGACCTAACTATACGAGTTAATTTAATATTTAAAGTTAATGGAGCACTATAAGATAAATTGCGTAATTTTGCAATTTCTGGTGTCATTACTTTAAAACTACCATCATTTTCGTGTATTGTTGGTTTACCTAAGTTAAAATTAAGAAATTCAATGTGAACTTCTGTTTTATGTTTATTAGCATTAGCATCATAATTAAAATATATTTTTCGAGGATTAAATTGTTGAATGATATCATCTAAATTTTTATCAATAAATTGTTTATAAGATGAATGTTGATGGTTAACTAATTCATTAGTATGACGTTGATATAAAATACTATCAATGACATTAAATGTATTTTCATAATAATTAAAATCATGTTCATCTTTATCTTTATCTTCATCTTCATCTTCATCTTTATCTTCTTTTTCTTTTTCTTTATCATCTATATCAGGTTTTAGTTCAGTAGTTTCTTTCTTATCAAGATTTACTGTATTTTTATTAATTACTTTTAATTTTTCTTTAAAATCTTTATTCATCACTTTTAATTTATCTTTAACATCTTTATCTTTATCTTTATCACTAACTTTCAATGTCTCTTTTACTTCTTTTTGTTTAATAGTAATAGATGATTTTTGTGATGCCATAATATTGATTATAAATTATAACAAATAATCAATACTTTATAAATACTTTATTATAAATTATAATATATTCTAAAAATCAATTTTTATATATATTGAAATATGTATAATAAAGTATAATAAAGTATAATAAAGTATAATAAAGTATTCATATAAAATATATAGTATTATTTTTTTATATTGATTATAATATGTAATTTATTTAATATTTTTCTAATTTAAAAATATAAGTTTTATTTTTATAAATAAATAATACATAAGATATAATTTATTATTTATAATCAATATTAAAATGACATATCCAACCAGACCTAAAAGAAAGATTTATGCACCAAAACGATATGAAGATAACACAGAAGAAAAAAAAGATAAAAAAGATAATAAAGATAATAAAGATAAAAAAGATAATAAAGATAAAAAAGATAATAAATATTATAAAAATAATAAACATTGCACAATCTGTGATATTTTAATAGATAGTTGTTATATGGATTTTTTTGAAATTAAAAATAAAATATATTGTGATGTATGTTATAATGATTTCAATACTATAGAAGACATTACAGAAGATAATCCTATAGAAGAAGATACAACAAACATTACACCTTTAAATAATGATAAACCTAAATTAAGATTTATTATTATGAATAAAGATAATCCAAATTTAATAGATATAATTAATAATAAAATATTGCAGGAGCAGGATTTAGAGCAGGATTTAGAAAATCCCGCGCGCAAACAGCAGGATTTAGAAAATCCCGCGCGCAAAGAGCAGGATTTAGAAAATCCCGCGCGCAAAGAGGATGCAGAAAGTGATGAGCATGATGAAGAAGATAGTTATGATGAAGAGGATGATAGTTATGATGAAGATGAGGATGATAGTTATAATGAAGAAGATAGTTATGATAAGCATGATACAGGGAAGCCCTCGTATGAAAATGATTTTAATAATTTATTCATTAAATCGATATTAAATAGAATTAATAATATCAATAATATGGATAATATGGATAAAGGTTGTTGTGCTCCAATAAATAATAAACAAAAAAATAAAGGTAATAAATATAAAGATTATGAATATAATTATGATAATGATAAAGATGATAATAGTGATACTAGTTTAGAATATGTATGGTTAGGTAAAGATATAAAAGACATTGATGACCTTATAAGAATTGGAAAAACATATAATCCTAAAAAAAGAAAGCGTCATAATTTAAATCTAAAAAAATTAAATAAATTAGTTGACCCACTTATAGAACTAAAAAATATGATTGGTATGAAAGAAGTTAAAAAAATAATTTTTGATCAAATTATATATTATTTACAAAATTTAGATGATAAAAATGTAGATATGTTGCATACTGTTATTGTTGGACCACCTGGTGTTGGTAAAACGCAACTTACCTATATTATAGCTAAAATATATAATAAATTAGGTTTTTTAAAAACAGATAAAGTCATATGTGCTAAACGTGATGATTTAATCGGTGAATATATAGGTCAAACTGCACCTAAAACGCGTAAAGTAATAGAAAGTGCTTTAGGCGGTGTATTATTATTAGATGAAGTATATGCATTAAGTCCAAATTCTGAAAAAGATTTTGCCAGAGAAGCAATTGATATGATTAATGTATATTTATCAGAACATTGTCATGATTTTGTATGTGTTATTGCAGGCTATAAAAAACCTACTTATGAAAATTTCTTAGCACATAATGAAGGTTTAGCCAGAAGATTTACTCATCATTTTGAAATAAAAGGGTATAATGCAGAAGAATTAACATTAATATTTAAGAAGTATTTAGAAGAACAAAAATGGGGATTGCTTTCTACAGTTGAAGAAATGAAACCGATTATAGAAAAAAATTTAAAAATATTTCCAAATTTTGGTGGTGATATGACAACCTTATTTGCTTGTTGTAAAAAAACACATTCTAAAAGACTACTTTTAATTCCTACAGAAGAAGAATTAAATACTACAAGAAAAAAAATACATATTGATGATATTGAAAAAGGCATAAAATTATTTATTGAAATTAAATCAAAAAGTGGAGAAGATATTGATGATAAAGATAAATTTGTTCATATGTATAGTTAGATAAATTTTTATTTTGTTTAAAAATACTTTTAATTTTAGTTTTATTTTTTTCAGTAAATAGAATTATATTATTTTATATAAATATAAAAAATAATAATAAAAATTAAAATAATTCATTCTGTTTTATACATATGATATAAAATAATACCAATGATTAATGCTATAATAAATACACTAACAACGATAAGTGGTATTTTATATTTATCGGTAAAAGAGTTTATAGTAGCTTGAGTTGTTTGCGGAATAGTTGATTGTATTTTAACTATTTTCGAAGAATTACGAATTGCATCTTTTTGACATTTATGAACAAAATCATCATATTCGTCAAATTGCGGAGGATGTTCTGATGATTGTTTTGACGATTGTATATTTGTTGATGTATTGATTTCTGGAACAGTGTTTGGATTAGTGATATTATTTTCACTTTCACTTTCACTTTCTCTTACACTTACACTTGCTTTAGTAGGTTGAGGATTGAAACCTGAATTACTATTTGTAGGTGTAATCTCATTGGTACTAATCTCTCCAATATTATAAGTCATACCTGTTGTTTGCGGAACTTGATTAGTTACTGTATTGTTATAATTTTGTATTTCTGAAGGTATTGTACCTTTTGGTATTTTCTTAGGTTGTTTAGGAAAATATAAATCTTTATCTTTGAGTTCATCAATTTTTGTTTCTTCTTCTGGTAGTAGTTCTAATTTAATTTTTGTAGTTCTATTTTTAATTTTTACTATTTGTCCACCTTTTGCTACACATTCATCACTATCTTCATTACCTGTCATACCATTACCAACACAGACAGTATCTAATACTTCTATTGGTGAACCTTTAGGTATATCATCTACACTTATATATCCATTATATTTCTTTGGATTATTTCTAATGACATTATTAAATAAAAGTGTTTGTATTTCTAAAAGCTCTTTATGTTCTAATGTGTATCCAGATATATCTTTAGTTCTGTTTTGTGCTCCAAAAGTAGATTTTGTAGTACTCGGTGTTGGTCTTGTAGGTGTTTGTAATGTTGTAGAAGTAGAAATACTATTCATAGAATTACTAAATGCTTCACGAACAGGTTTAATATTAAAAAAATATTCAGTAATATCAGCATTCTCTTTTTGTATATCTTCAGCACATTCTTTATTAAGTTCTCTATTCATTTCTTTTTGTGTAAGTTCTAATGGTGTTAGTCCTGCTAAATTTAATTGTTCTGTATTAATACCTCTTTCAATAAGAAATTTAATAATATCACTTTTATCATTTTTATCAACACCTCTACCATCTTCAAATTCTTTAAATGAAGGACAATTTTTCACACAATAATGTATTAAATTATTACCTTCTTTATCAACATTTAAAATAGGAGAATTATTATTATATAACATTTTAATAATACGTAAATTACCTGTCAACATAGCATAAAACATTGGCGTTTCACCTTTAATATTACTTAAACTCATATCTGCACCTTGTGTTAATAAAATATCTATATTATCTATATTTTTACTTCTAACTGCAAAATGTATTGGAGTTTCATTAAGTTTATTTTTAATATTTAAATTTGCTTTTAGGGCAATAAGCATATTAAGAATATCAATATTTGGGCTTTCACTTGCTATATGTATCATTCTATTATTATAATCATCATTACTTAATGGTAAATCAATTACTTTATATTTTGCAATATATTCTTTAACATAACTAATATTACCTTCTCTAATGGCTTGTGTTACTCTAGCGTCGTCAATATAAGTATATTTCATATCTGCTTTTGAATTTTGTAATAAATTGTTAACTGTTATTTTTTCTATATTACTACATTGATTTGTAAAACAATCATTTACTAAATTTACTGCCAGTTTAATATTAGGATCAGAAGTATCTTTGATAGTTGATTTAGATATTTTACAAATCATATAGGGAGAGGGATCTACCCACCCCTCACCTGTAATATCTTTATTCGTAGATAATTTAATTGATTTTAGAGTGCTTCTTTCATATACAGGCATAATTTTTGGAAATCTTTTTAAAAATTGTTTTGTAAATACGGGATCAGGATTTGATGTTGGATCATTAGCATCACAACATACATTTAATTTACAACCTTTAGCATTTGATACACGATATAATGCTGTTTTCATTGCATCTTTATCTTCATTACTATAATTACGACCAGTATTAGGATTAATACCAGTAATGTTGTCAATATAAAAAGGTGTTATACAATTACAATTTTGCTTATCAGTTTTAACGGATGATAATTTTAAATATGTATTCATTTTTTATTATGTTTTATATTTATTATTTATTAATATTTTTATTATTGATATTTATTTTTTTATTATTTATTATTAATAAAATTTTTTATTATTAATAATATTTTTTATTAATATTTATTATTACAATTTTTATTATTAATAAATAATAAAATGATTACTATTATATATATATAAAAATATATTATGGAAAAATACTATAAAAATAATTACTATTATATATATATAAAAATATATTATGGAAAAATACTATAAAAATAATAAAAAATATTATGATAAAAAAATATGAAACATGACAAAAATTATAACTATAATGTTTTTTGTTCTAAACCTGCAGATGGTCCCAATGCAGGTAAATTAAATAGACCTGGTGGTGCCATAATTGGCATACCTGGTGCCATACCTTGTAGTGGTGGTCTATTACTTTTTTTACATTTTCTTGTATATGTTTCAAAAAAACAGTCTGGTCTTAATGCATTGCAAGCAGTTTCATTTTCATCATTTAATTTACATTTTGCTTCGAGTAATTCATCTGCTGACGGAGGGTGAGCTGCAAGATAGGCTTTAGCTTCAGCTTCTAATTTTGCTTTTATTTCTTTCTCTCTATATGATTTTGGCTTTTCTATACTATATAATGATCTTTTAGATTTTTTCTTTGATTTTAAAATATCTTGTACTTGTTGATTAAGATGACTAATACCTTTTTTACTGTTTGAAGCAAATAATTGCAAGTTATGTGCAGATTCTTCTTTTTTTATATTATTTTTTTTAGTATTATGTTTAGTATTGTGTTTAGATTTTCCACTTATTGAACTTTGATGTTTTCTACTACTTTTAACACTTTTACTCTTTCTACTACCAGTATTTAATGTATCTTCATCATATATAACAATTTCACTATCTCTTTTTAAATTTCTTTTAGTTGTATGAATAATATCTTTTAAAGCACTTTTAACTTCACTTTTATTAACTAGAAAATCTTCATGTGCTATTTTACGATTGTATTTTTTATTATCAATTGTAACAACATTCATAACAAATGATGTTTTTGTAATATCAGTGATACTTAAATAATTAATAAAAGCATTATCTCTTAAAGCAAAATATTTATTACGAAAATAATCTATTTGACGTTTTAAATGTTCATTACGTAAAGTGCTTGGCATTACTTCACCTTCAATCATATAATTTCTAAATAAAATAGGATTACTTTTATCTATATTACCTGTTTTAATATTATCTTTCATAAGTATTTTTTTAAATAAAGTAACCATACCATTAAAATTAGCATAATTATCAAGTGTTTCTAAATTTTCTAAATGATCTGTATAAGCTTTTGTATATATACGTGTCTTTTCATCCATTTCTTCATAAGTCTTAATTAATTTCCCTTCACTTTTTTTTGTATTTTTTACCACTGTATCAAAACTTTCATCTTGTTTACCTTTTGGTTTTGAACTTAAAAAATGCATAAAACCCCCATCCATTTTTTTTATATGTGAATTCATTTTATTGTTTATTTATTAATTTATTATTTTAATTATTAATATTTTTTTATAATTTGAAATTTAAATATTTAATATTTTTATTATTTACAATTTAATTAGAAATTAATTTATATTTATTTATAAAAAAAAATTATTAAATATCAATTAATAATAATAATTAAAAAAATATCAATTAATAATAATAAAATATTATAAGATGAAAACAAAAAATAATAAAAATAATACTAAATTTAAAAATACTAAATTTAAAAATACTAAAGGGAAAACTTTTAGACAAAATGGTGGTAGTTTTATAGGTAGAGCAATCTTATATAAACCTTTAGCAAAAATGTTAGTTAGTATTGCTAAAACTGCCGATATTCTCATCAAAGAGCAATTAAAAACTACAACTGCAACTAATACTACTATTAAACCTGTTTTAATTTTACCAGAAAATATGAATGAAGATGAATTAATTAAAAGTATAACTAATATTTTAGATAAACTTAAAATTAAAGATATTATTAAAACTATAAAGACAGCAGCATCAACTACTTCTCCTGAAGAATTAATTGATGCTGGATTTGCAACACTAACTGATATAACTGATATTCCAAATTTAGACAATATAAAATTAATTATAAAAAATGGTATAAAAAATATATTAAATAAAGAAAAACAAAACCCTTGTTCTAATTTTATAACAGAAAGTATTGAAGAAACAACTCAATTAACAACACAAGTAGATATAGATGCAAATATCCTACAATTAAAATTATTACTAATGACACGTATAGAAGAACTTAGAATAGAAACTATTAAATATCAAACAATTGAAACTACATATAAAACATTACAAAAACAAATTGAAGACATTGAAACACAACAAAAAAATATAAATGAAACAAATCTTGAACCTGTCACTGAACCTTCCACTGAACCTAAGCCTGAACCTAAGCCTGAAGCTAAACTTAATATAAATAAAAATAAAACATCTCAATTAAATGAATTAAAAACACAATTAATTAATCAACAAACAAAATTAACTACATTACAATCAGAATTAGCTAAATTACAATCAGAATTTAAATCTTCTAAATCAAATGAGAGTAAAAACAACACTACACCTAATACACCTAATACAAATAAAACTACTACAAATAAATTAACTACGCTACAAAATAAAATTACAAAAATATATGAACTATATATCATTCAATTAAAAGAATTATTACCAAATAGTATAGACAAAAAATCAACAGAATTAGAAGAATTAGCAGATTTATTTAATAAATTTAGAGAACATATTACAGAATTACAAAAATTAAATACAAAAGTTGAAACAGATATAAATACATTACAAGAAAAAATTACAAAAATAATAACAAATATAGAAACTAATATAGAAGAATTATCAAAACCAGATCCAGAACCAACAATACCAGAAGCACAAACAACAATACCAGAAGCAAAAACAACAATACCAGAAGCACAAACAACAATACCAGAAGCACAACCAACAATACCAGAAGCACAAACAACAATACCAGAAGCACAAACAACAATACCACAAGCACAACCAACAATAACAAAAGAACAAGTACAAAATATACCACCACTAACACCAGAATCAGTACCAACAATAACAGGTGGTTTTTATAATAATAAAATAAAAAAACATAAATCTAATAAAAATAATTCCAAATCAAAAAAAAATAAAAAATCTAAAAAAATAAACAATCTACAAAAATAATAAAACAAAAAATATATATTAATTATAAATAATTATAAAAAAAATATTGGTACTTATTAATAATAAAATAATTATAAATAATTATAAATAATTGTAAAATATTAATATGAAAACTACAATTAAAAACAAAAAACAAAAAAATAATAATGTTAAATCTAAACTTAATAAAATTTTTAAAAAATCTAGTTTATTAGGCAAACTTAAACGTAAAACAAATATAAAAGGTGGTTTTATGAATTCTATGTCTTTTGATTTTAGTAATATTATTGAACAATTAGTTTCTCCATTTAAATTAAACATTTTATTAAAACTATATATAAATGCATCAGCACCAAAAGACTTAACAGATATATTGAATAAATGTCGTAGGTCTTTTATAGATGCATTAAAATCATTAACATCTGATGAAAGAAAGAGTTTAAAAGAATTTATAAAAAGCATGATGGTACAAGATATACCAAATATACCAGATAATATACAACAAATCATACAAATACTCCAAAAATTATTAAATCCCATTGTAAAAGATTTAATAAAAATATCAAAAAGTAGAGATGATAATATGATAGTATCAGCAATACAACCAATTTTATATTTATATGAAGGGTTAAATAACTCAGACGTTAACATAATAATAACAAATATAAGAATTTTTTTACAAAATTTAACATTACCATCATTATCACAAAAAACAGGCACAGGCTCAAAACCACCTGGATCTGGATCTGGACCCGCACCAGCACCTAGACCAGCACCTAGACCAGCACCTGCACCATTAAAAAGACCTGGACCTGGTTCTGGTTCTGGAACAATACCACTTAAAAAACCTGCACCTTCACCAACACCTGCACCATCAGCAACAAAAGCACCTGCACCATCAGCAACAAAAGCACCTGCACCATCAGCAACAAAAGCACCTGCACCATCAGCAACAAAAGCACATGTACCATCAGCAACAAAAGCACCTGCACCAACACCTGTACCTTCACCAACAAAAGCACCTACACCAGCACCAGCACAAGCACCTACACCATCAGCAACAAAAGAACCAGCACCTACACCTACACCTACACCTGCACCAACACCTGCACCAACAGTAACAAATGCACCTACACCTACATCTGCACCAGCAAAAAATGTAAAATCTAATAACACGTTAGGAAAAGAAATCTCAAATTCAAACATATTAGCACAAAAAGCTACAACACCAGATATACAACCTCAAGAACAAGTATCAAGTGTAACACAAGTGGAACAAATAGATCCAATAGTTTCAGTAAGTCCAGAATTATCAAATACGCAACCACAAAAATCAAATGTACAAAATACTTTACCTATAAATCCAATAGAAAACTTACCAACTAATTTAAACACTATAATAACTGGAAACTCAGAAGTTTTAGCATCACAAGTTTCAGAAACAAACAAAGGTGAAGAAGTAGCAGCAGAAAAAATAGAAGAAGAACAAAGAGTAGAAGCAGAAAAAGCAACAGAAGAAGCAGAAGCAGCAGCAAGTTTAGAAGCAGAACAAGCAGCAAAATTAGAAGAAGAACAAGCAGCAGCACAATTAGAAGAACAACCATCACCAGAAGCAGAACCAGTAGCAGAACCAGTAGCAGAACCAGTGCAAGAAGAAGTACCAAAAGAACCAGAACCAGCAGCAGTAGCAGAACCAGAACCAGAAGAAGTAGCAGAAGAAGAAGCAGAAGAAGAAGAAGAAGCAGAAGTCGCAGAACAAGAAACCAATAATAGTGGCAATAATAATAGTGGCAATAATAATGGTGGAAATGGTGACAATGCTAGTGGTGGTTTTCGTAATAATAAAAAAATAAGAAAACATAAATCAAGAAAACATAAAAAATCTAAGAAACATAATTCTAAATCTAAATCTAAAAAAAATAATTCCAAATCAAGAAAAAATAAAAAATCTAAAAAAAATAATAAATCCAGAAAACATTAAATAAAAATAAATAAATATATATAAATCATTTTAACAATGGTTCATATCTTTCATTTTTTCTAAAATTTCATTATTATTATCATTAGAACAAGCAATATTAGAAGTCAAACTCACAATTTCACTTACACTTTCACTTTTTTTAGCTTGTTCTTCTTTCGCCAATTTAACTTGTTCTTCAATTTTCTTTCGCATAATTTCTTTCTCTTTTTCGGTTTTCTCAGTTTTCTCAGTTTTCTCGGTTTTCTCAGTTTTCTCAGTTTTCTCCTTCTGCTCCTTTTCCCGTTGTTTATGCATAATTTGTGCATCTTTATTAAGATTATCAACTTCGCCAATAGTAATACTTAAACACCCCTTATAATCAATAATACCCGTGTGATTTAGATTGGTGCTTAAATCAAGCCATAATTCACCTCCAATATCAATCCATCGTTTACAAAATAAATAATCTTCACTTAAGTAGACACGGCTGACTGGGTCAATACAGCAATCAAATAAAGCATAAAAATAATCACCTACATTATTTTGTCCATATCCTGCGACATTATTCATAAATTTCGTTTCAGGGTATTTCACCATCATTTTATTAATCACACTTTTATTAATTAACATAAAACCTGTGCCAATATCTTTCACTTGTGCCATCCCATTATTTAATTTAATAACAACATTTTCCCCTTCTTTATGATAAATAGGATTAAATACATAATCCAAAGATTTTGCCATCAATTCATCATCAGTAAGGGCAGGGTTTTTTTGGATTTGATGTTTAATCTTATCCCAATTGAAACATTTTTTAGGATAACAACCCCCGCATAATTCCTTACCACTAAGAAGTAATTTAACTATATTAATCCAACTAAATGTAATATCAGCATCAATAAACATAAGATGAGTTGCTGTAGTATCTGCCATAAATTTAGCAACAATCCCATTACGTGCTCTTTGAATTAAACTTTCATTACCAATAGTCATCATTTCAAAAGGAATATTAAGTTTTGTAAAATTAACAGATAATTCTAACATACTTTGGAAATAACCATTGTGCAACATACCACCAAAACAAGGGGTTCCAATGATTATTTTCACTTTATTTTTAAATAAATATTGTCTCACCGCAGTAGAAATCATTTCACCAGTCTTTGGGTCCATTTTTTGTTTTATGATATGTTTTGATGTGTTGTGATGTGATGTGATGTGATTTGTTTTGTATTTTTATCTTTAAATAATTAATATAATTAGTTTTTAAGTTATTTTTTTTTAATATGTAAAAAAGATTTGAAAAATATAAAAAAATGTAGATTATGTATTATTGTTTGTTTAGGATAGTTTAATAGGTTGTTTTATAATATATGTTAAAACATAATAAGGAGGCATATTATTGTGTGGTTCATCATTACCTCGAGCGTCAGAAACTATATCTGTCACTCTATCAACATTTGTAGGCCAATACTGCTTCAAATGATTTCTATCCCCCCCATTCGACCCACCACCCATCCACATCTGACCAAGTTGATGATTATGTCTTGGCATTTCACTCTCTAATAATTTATGCTTTTCTTCTCCACCAACATCTTTAATGTTTCTATTTGCTAATAAAATATCTAAGTTATCGGAACCTTTAACTACAGTGACATTTCCAGTAGTATCATTTTTTATCAATACTTTACCTTGACCTGCACCTAAAATAAATCTTCCTTGTAAATTTGGTGTCATATAGTAGTCTTCTTTAAGTTGTGTAATTCTTTCTTTAGTTAAATTAATAAATTTTGCATCACCTGTCACTCGAACATTATCCAGAAATATAGGATCAGATGGATTTAATTTATAATATCTTAAAGGTTCACCATCACATAATTGCCAACCTGCTGGTATATTATTAGAACCAGCATAAGCGATAATACTTAATTCTGGCATAGCATTATTTGCAACAGCCAATGCTTCTACAACTGCACTTTTGTCTGCTTTAGTATCAATTAAACTAGCACCGGTTTCTGATCCATAAACACTAATAATTAATTTATCTACCAAACTTTTATTTGCTTTTTCTTCAAATAGTTTAGCCATACTTTTCTTATTATCGCCGATACCAAACTGTACTTGACTTTGATTTGGTATACTCATAATAGCAGTATTATTAACATCTACACTTTGATCCAAAGTTGCAATTACAGTAGGAGTAGAACTAAAACCCTCAATTGAATTACTATTTATTTTATATAAATGTATTAAAGCAAATAGTATAAATATACCAATAATAATATAAGTTACATTATTTTTTTCTAAAAAATTAAATTTATTCATTTTATCTGATATAATTTATAATAATTATTATATTAATATTAATATTTATTTTATTATATTTTTATTAATTATTAATTAGATAATATTTTTATAAAATAATTTTAATTTATTTTTATTTTAATTAATTTAATTATATTATATTAATTAAAATTAAATTTAAAACTAAATTAAAAATGTATTCCAGAACAAACAACTATAATTATTTATATTAAACATTTATAATAAATAATAAATAATAATGGCATCTTTAATAATACCATCTATGACTTTTACTGATAATATGAAAGTTGTGTCAGACCTATTGGAAAATACAAATAGCACATCTCCTACAATTACAAATACAGAAACTAAAGAAACTAAAGAAACTACATCAACAATTCCCATAAATGTTTTGGACTTGAAAGATTTAGATACTTCTAAAGTTTCTATTTGTCTTAATATGATTGTTCGTAATGAATCTAGAATTATTACACGTCTTTTATCATCTGTCTTATCCATCATTGATACTTATGTTATTTGTGACACCGGTTCTACTGATGATACTCCAAAAATAATTAAAGATTTTTTTAATACACACAATATACCTGGAGAAGTAATCTCTGAACCCTTTAAAAATTTTGGATATAATAGAACATTTGCTCTAAAGGCGGCACGTAATAAAGCAACTTATGCTCTTTTACTTGACGCTGATATGATTTTTAAGATTGAACCTGACTTTAATAAACAAGCTTTAAGTAAAGATGCTTATATGATTATACAAAAAGGCGGAGGACTTAATTATTATAATACACGTCTCATCCGCTTGGATATTAATGCAAGTTGTGTTGGTCCTACACACGAATATTATGATTTACCAGGAGGTCATAGTAATGAAAAATTAGCTACCATTTGGATTGATGATATTGGAGATGGTGGTAGTAAAGCTAATAAATTTGAAAGAGATATTAAACTTTTAAAAGATGGTATAGTAGAAGAACCTAATAATGGACGCTATTATTTTTATCTTGCAAATTCTTATTTTAATTCTGGAAAAAACTCTGAATGCATACCTTATTATAAAAAACGAATTGAGTTAGGGGGATGGGTAGAAGAAATATTTTATTCATACTTGAATTTAGGTCATGCTTATATGAAGTCAGGACAAGATGGTGAAGCTATTTTTGCTTGGATGAATGGTTATAATCATCATCAATCACGCAGTGAAACCATTTATGAAATTTGTAAATACTATAGAGAAAAAGGTAAAAATAAATTGGCAATGGTATTTTGTATGTTAGGTAAAGATATACCCTATCCACAAAATGATACCTTGTTTATTCATAAAGATGTTTATGAAACTGGATTTGATTATGAATTGAGTATTTTAGGATATTATAATAACTATCCAGATACATATAAAGTAATTAATAGATTAATGAATAAATCAAACCAATCTTATAATAATCTCTTATCTAATTATAAATTTTATTGTCCTAAATTATCAAGTGATAAATATATAACAAAAATAATTGGTGGTGTAGAATTAAAAGATACAATTACAATCTGCGGAACGACTTATGAAATGAATGGGTCAAACCCTTGTATATTTAGGATTAGAGATACTACCACAACCAATATCACACCAAAATATAAATATATGATCAATATTAGATTTGTAAATTATAAATTAAATAGAGATGGAACATATAGTTTTGCTGTAAATGATGGTAAAATTGTTACAGTAAATAAAATATTTGAATTAGATGAAGAATTAAATATTAAAAGTTGTGTGGTGGTCTTAGTACCTGATAGTAATGAACTACGATATGTTGGTATTGAAGATATTAAACCCTATACTTTGCCATATAATATGCAGCTTTTAGAAAAAGCCGCGCCAAAAATTAGCACAAATGATTTAGAGCTTGATGAGCTACAACCCTCGAAAAATATAGTGCCCTTCTTAGGAACGTGTCAACATCCTATTAATCATAAATTATATTGTGGATATGGTGAAATTGATATGACTGATATTGAAAATATGT
>Ga0209500_10000852_pt1 | contig 24545 bp, 38 predicted proteins | sample S_140212_EF_Meta_FD_187323 | JGI IMG/M metagenome (GOLD analysis project Ga0209500, IMG submission 187323) | Freshwater microbial communities from Lake Simoncouche, Canada to study carbon cycling - S_140212_EF_MetaG (SPAdes) (version 2) | ecosystem: Environmental > Aquatic > Freshwater > Lake ...
GTGCTTAAGATGTGCAGGATCATAATGCTCAGTATTGGATAGGTCAGTTCGTTTGAACATAAGAGCCATGATGTCTGATATATATTCTTTATTATCTTTCTTAACTATTTTTTCAACAATCCTACTATCTTTCACTGAGAGCTTCATCTCAGCCTTATAAGTATAGCCATCTATCTCTATCTCCTCTACAGGATCTTTCTTATCATAGTTATTGTTATTGAACTCTTTAACATTAGCTAAGAACAGGTCAAAGTCTACATCCATCTCCTCCTCTGTAATGCCTAAGTACTCAAAGACTTTACAATGTTTCTCAAGGGTATCATACTCATCACTGTTATGGATAGCAGATATCTTTTGGAACTGCTCTAGGGTAAGCTCATCCATCTTAGATGGGATTTCTTTGCCAAATAATTTTATCATAATTTTAATTTTTGAACAAATATAAAAAAAATATAATATAGTTATGACAAAAGATATACCAATCTATAAAATTACTATAGATCCTGAGTACTCAGATGGCGAAGAGTTAGGGATTGAGCAAATAGCTTTCACCTCAACTCCTGCTATTGTTACTAAGGGGATGGCATTTGATGAGCATAAGAAATTGTTTTTCTCAGATGACCTAAAGTATAGAGTAGTAGCTCCTGCCATGATTCCTATGGAAATCTATAGGAATGATGAGAATGATGAAGAGTACTATGTACAATTTACAGCTGAGACTATTGAGCAGATTCATTCTAAGTTCATGCAAGACCTATCTAATAGGAATGTCTTTAACCTAGAGCATGATACTGATAAGACAGTACCTGCTTATGTACTTGAGGCATGGATAGTAGAAGATCCTAAGAAAGATAAAGCCTACTCAAGCTATGGTATTGAAGTACCTAAAGGCACATTAATGGTAACAGCTCAGGTAACTGATAAGGAGTACTATAATGAGCTAGTAAAGAATGAGCAGATAGGATTCTCAATAGAGGGATTTCTAGGCTTAAAACTAAGTAATCAATTAAATAATAAATATAGTATGAAGTTACCTGATGGAGAACATCTAATCGAGGGTAAGATCTACATCGTTGTTGATGGAGAAATTACTGAGATAAAAGATGCACCTGTTGTTGAAGAAGAAGCAATGACAGAAGAGATTGCACTAGAAACAGTAGTAGAAGAGGAAGTAGTTACAGAGACACCTGCCACAGAAGAGATGGCTATTGATCCTGCTGCTGATGCTGAAGCTATACTAGCTATAGTTCAACCTGTAATTGATGAGCAAATCAATGCTTTAATAGCAATGATAGCTGATTTAAGAAATCATATGGAGGAGGTTATGGCTGAAGATGTTGCTACTGAGGAAGTCGTAGCTACTAAACTATCACAGCATGATAAATTCAGTATGGTAAGTAAATTTTTAAAAAATAATAACTAAATAAAAAACAAAAAAAATGAGTAGAAAATTAAGATTTGACTTGGACATTGATGCTAGTGCATTATTACAAGCTAACAGCGAAGCATTTTACAGCCGAGCTTATTTAAACGAGGAAGTAGTAGACAACTACCGTACATTACCAGGAGTAAAGTATAAGACTAAGATTTCTAATGTTGTCTTTGGACAGGTATTGCAGGCAGAGAACTGTGGATGGAACTCTTCAACTGATGAGCTTGCATCTGTAGAGATTGATGTATGTGGATTATCAGCAATGGCAGAGATTTGTCAATTCCAATTAGAGCAGTCTTTTGTATCATTACAAATGACTAAAGGATCTAATGGTGATTTCACTGTTGCATCTTTCATGGATTACTATTGGAATGAGATGTCTAAGACAATCGCTGAGAACATTGAGAAATTACGTTGGTCAGGTGATACTGAATCAGAAACTGCTGCACTTGCTTTATGTGATGGATATAAGAAGTCACTAGTAGCTGATGCTGCTAATGTAATTGAAATTACATCTCCTGTAGCTATTACACCATCTAATGTACTTGCTAAATTAGCTTTAGTATATGCTGCAATTCCTGCTGCTGTTATTGCTAATCAAGAAGAGTTGAGATTGTATGTATCTTCTCCTGTAGCTACTGCTTATCGTGCTGCTGTTGCTGCATCTAACACTCAAGCTAACTTGACTCAAGCATTAGACTTTACTTATCTTGGAATAAAGATGGTATTATGTCCTGGAATGCTTGGTCTATCTACAATCGTAGCTTCACCTCGCTCAAATTTTATCTATGCTTTTGATGCTGAAGGCGATGGTAAAGCATTACGAGCTATCAATTTAGCTGATACTATTGCTGAGCCTGTAATCAGAACTCGTGCAAATATGAAAGTAGGATTTACTCATGTTAATGGTAATGAGATTGTATTCTACAACTCTGCATCTTAATTAACTAATTTATAAATCTAAGGGAGTGCAAGCTCCCTTTACTTAAAACATATACAATGAGCTGTGAAGCATTAATTTCAATCGAGAAGCCGTGTGATTCAAACACGGGAGGAATAAGAACAGTATGGATCTGTCAACAAGAAAATGTTACTACTGCTACTCCTGCTTGGGAGATAACATCATTAGTTCTTACAGATCCTGCTAATGTCTATGCAATCAATAGAAATACAGGTAACTATACAGAAGAGACTGCTCAAGATTTATTGAGTGGATCTACAGTAGTTACTCAGACTATTACTCTAATGTTTAATCGTAGAGACAAAGATAAGTCAGAAGCTATCAGTGTACTTGGATCAGGACAGCAGTATTTAGCAGTATTTGTATTAGATGCAAATGGTAAGTATTGGTACTTTGAGAATGTACAACTTACTGCTACAGGTGAGGGATCAGGTACAGCTCGTGCTGATGGATCTAAATATTCTATCACACTATTAGCTGAGTCAGATCACTTGGCTTATGAGGTACTTAGTAGTGAGATTGCAGGTAACACAGGAGATTTCCCATTACCTACTCAAGCATAATCTTAACACCCTAATAATTAAAGCTCTAGTAATACTAGGGCTTTTTTTTTAAACATTTTTTGACCTTAGTATAATATAGTTATATGATATACATTAAAAAAGATGAGGTCAATCAGATTATCCTTACTCTCACTGAGGTAAGTACACTGCCTACTCCTTATTATTTATTTGTTTTTCAGAATGAAATGGACAAGCTGTCTGCACCTATTACATTCTACACTGCTGATCTATCAGCTTATCCTGAAAGATTCAATCAGTTTGAGCTAGATGAGCCTGTAGATTTGGAACTAGTAAAAGGACAGTATACATACAGCATCTATGAGTCAAGTACCACACCTCCAACTATTGCTAACTCTACAGGAGTAGTGATTGAAGAGGGCAGGATGGTAGTATCAGGACCAATAGTATCATCAATTTACGAATAATTATGGCATTAAAAGATTTTTTTAAAACAGTAAAGCATGAAATAGTAGAGGGATATCAATCATTCTCTACTCCATTCCTAAAAGTAGGAGGTGCAAATCTAACTCTACCTTATGTTAATGGTAGGAATCAGACTAATGGCTATATTCCATTTGGTCAGGATAATCTGTATCCAGAACTACTCAATCAAATTTTCTATTCTAGCCCACTGCATGGCTCAATAGTGGGGTATAAAGTGAATGCAGCTGTAGGAGGTGGATTTAATATAGTAGCTGATAGACTTACACTTGAAGATAAGCTAGAGCTATATACATTAGAGAGAAAATTAAACATAAAAAAGGTAGTACCTGCAGTAACTCAGCAACTAATACTACACAATAGAGTATATTTTAAGTTATGCTTTGATGATAAGATGAAGCTCACAAAGATAGTCAATCTATCTCCTGAGAAACTTAGAGTAAACTTAGATAGAAAGAGATACTATATCTGTGATGATTGGGCTAGTAGGATTGGAGTCCAGGAGATAAGGAGATATACTCCTACCTCTAGAGACTATGAGCAGTTATTTGTATATGAGGTAGAATGTATTGGGCAGGATTACTATCCATTACCTCAATACACCTCAGCACTTAACTTTGCATTCCTATCAGGTGAGCTTAGCTATTTTGCTAAAAGTAATATCCAAAATTCAGTATTTCCATCCTTTGCTATGATGTTCCCTAAGAGACCTCAGTCTGAGGAGGAGAAAAACATGATAAGAAATACTATTGATAGATTGAAAGGTGCTGCCAATGCAGGTAAAGCTGTAGCATTCTTTGCTAATTCACAGGACCAACTACCTAAGATAGAGTCACTGCCTACAAATGGTAATGATAAACTATTTCAGGAGGCATCACAGCTGAATACTGAGCAGATTTGTTTTAGTCATACTATAGATCCTATCTTAATGGGAATCCGTACTACAGGCTCACTAGGTAATGGCTCAGATATTAAGCAGGCTTATATCATATTTGAGAAGAATGTAGTAATGCCACTCAGAGACCAGGTTGCTGACATCTTTAATGAGCTGTTATTCATAGCTAAGATAGATGCAGATTTCACTATCAATAACTATCAGATAATTAACGAGGCAATAGTAGAGCTTGAGGGAGATACCTCTAAGACTAATGATGCACTTAATACATTGAATCCTGCAATAGCTGCTAAGGTCCTAGAAAATATGTCTAAGAATGAGATAAGAGCTTTAGCATCTTTACCTCCATTGAATGATACACCAACACCAACAATCTGATGCTATACTTTATAACAGAAACTTATCTAAAGAATAATACACCCATCACAGCTAATGTAGATGTAAATAATGTTACTCCCTACCTAGCTACTCAAGCTCAGCTAAGAATCATGCCTATCTTAGGTACTACATTCTACAATGACTTGCTAACTAAGTACAATGATCAGACATTAGATCCTGATGAAGAGACATTAGTAACATTTATACAGCCTATTATAGCATGGAGAGCAGCTGAAGATGCTGTATTTGGTCTATCATTACAGCTAAAGAATAAAGGATTGCAAACTCAATTTGGAGATAACAGCTCATCTGTAGATAGAGGTACAATAGCATTTAGTATGGAACACTATGCACAAAAGGCTGCATTTTTTGAGCAAAGATTAATCAGATACCTACTTAAGAACAGAGCTTTGTATCCAATATTCACCGGTACAACTAACCGAGATACTGACCTTAGACCTATGATTGATGGCTGTAGCTGTTTATCTAATGGATTACTAGAGTGTAATGGTCTATGTGGAGGTGCAGGTAATAATGGCTATAACAATTCAATCTTAATAATATGAAGCACTCAGGCATCTTATCATTCTTGACTTTTGGCTTTGGATATCTTTCAGGTATCTCATTAGTATTTGCTGATCAGTTACATTTTAAATTCTTAGGATGCCTATTAATATCCTACTTTACTTTTTTACTAGCATCTGAAATAGAATCTAAAGAATGAAAGCACAAATATCCCTACTACTAATATCTATACAATCAGAACTATTGACACTTATATCTATATGCTTTGCATTCTTTTTACCAATAAGTGGCATCCTGTTAATGATAGGAGTATTAATATGTATTGATACTATCACAGGTATTTGGAAAGCTAAGAAATTAGGGGAGAAAATAACTAGCAGAAAGCTCTCATCTATAATCAGCAAGCTAGCACTCTATGAAGTAACTGTGATTATGTTCTTTTTGATAGACCAATTCATACTAAATGATATCATGCTTACTTTTTTCAGTGTACCATTCATGCTCACTAAAGTAGTGGCATTGGTCCTAGCTAGTATTGAGGTGATGTCTATCAATGAGTCAATAAAACAAGTAAAAGGGGTGGACCTTTGGCAAAGTGGAAAGGCATTATTTGCTAGAGCTAAGGAAATTAAAGAGGACCTAAACAAACTGAAATGACTAGATGGGAACTTACATCTAAATACGGTACTGCTAATGTAACAGGAGCAGGATACTTAGTGAAGATTAAGCTACCTTATCCAATGAGAATAGCTTGGGACTTAGACAGCACTGTCAATACTATGATGTGCCATAAACTAGTAGCAGATAATTTTACAGCTGTATTTAATGAGCTTTTAGCTACCTATGGATATGATAAGATTAAGGAGTTAGGAATAGATCTATTTGGTGGATGTTTCAACTATAGAAAGATGAGGGGAGGTACAGCATTATCCATGCATTCATGGGGGATAGCAATAGACTTAGATCCTGCTAGAAATCTACTTAAGGAGTCATCAAAGACTGCTAGATTTGCTAGACCTGAATACAAGCCAATGATAGATATATTCTATAAGCATGGCTTTATATCTTTAGGTAGAGAGAAGAACTACGATTGGATGCACTTTGAAATAAAAGAATGATGAGATACTTAGCTATAATCTTACTCCTCAGCAGCTGCTCTGCTCAATACCATCTTAATAAGGCAATTAAGAAAGGATATAAATGTGAAGAGACAGGTGATACTATCAGAATCACTACACTAGATTCTATCCCTGTTATAATTAATAATGATATAATTTGGGAGAAGTTTATAACTACTAAGGATACTATCATAAAGTATAATACTGTCTATGTGCCTAAAACTAGACTAGATAAAAAAATAGAATATAGACTAAAGGTTAAAACTATCTACAAAGATAGGATAGTAGAGAAAGCACAGGCTAAGGCTACAAGACCTAGAACTAGAGGCAATCTTAACCTGTTATTTGTAGGGGTAGGCATTGGTCTACTACTATCATATCTCTTTAAATTTGCGAGAGAAAGATATTTGTTCTAAGTTTACACCATATATGGTAAGAAAAAGACTGTTTTTTGACATTGAGACATCATTCAATGTTGGTATATTTTGGCGATCAGGATATAACCTCACAATCAATCCTGGTGACATCATCCATGAAAGAGCAATCATCTGCATCTGCTATAAATGGGAGTCAGAGGATGATGTACAATTCCTAACATGGGATAAAAAGCAATCTGATAAGGCAATGATTAAAGCATTCCTCAAAGTTATGGCTCAAGCTGATGAAATTGTGGCTCATAATGGTGATAGATTTGACCTCAAATGGTTGCGTACAAGAGCTATAATACATGGACTTGATGTAATGCCCTCACCAAAGACTATAGATACTCTTAAATGGGCTAGAAAGTACTTTAATTTTAACTCAAATAAACTAGACTATATAGCTAAGTATTTAGGAGTAGGTCAAAAGATGGATACAGGAGGACTAGACCTGTGGAAAGATATTGTATTTAAGAAAGATCAGCAGGCAATGGATAAGATGGTAGCATATTGTAAAATGGATGTCACTGTACTTGAAGCTGTATTCAATAAGCTCAATTCTTATGCAGCTCCTGCTACTAATTATGCTGTAATGGAGGGAGATGAGAAGTTCTGCTGTCCTGAATGCACTAACTATAATGTAAGACATAATAAACAGGTAGTAACTGCAGCAGGGACTATCCACTATTGGATGTTATGCAATGATTGTAGAAAACACTTTAAAATAAATAATAAAACTTACATAGAGTATTTGAAATTCAAATATAAACACTAACTTAGCACTTGTTTCCATGTTAAAGAAAGCAGTTGTAAGCTCCCCAGCACGCAGCTGCTTTTTTACTTTTACATAATAGGCATAATTCCGATTAACTATGTAATTCTAAGGTAATACTTTGAAATTACATGATATTCTTAAGGTTATAACCCTAAATTATTATAATATTCTGCGGTTGCAGTCGCAAATTGCGACCTATTCTTATTTAGAATGAATATAAATTACACTTTTTTATTGCAGATATAAAACTTTTTAATATCTTTGGCGTATAGTTATTAACAATTAAAACTTTTACACATGGACAAACAACAAATTATGAAAATTATTTTAGCTGAGGAGGCATCATTGCTAGACCAAGCTAGAGAGATGAGAGATGCTTTTGGCAATGAAGATCCTGCTACACAAAGAGCTTTCTCTCAATGGATAGTTATTTCTAACCTAATAGATAGAATCAATGAAGAGACTAATTAAATACTTTACTCCTGTAGGAGAAGAGCAGATAGCATTTGCTAAGGCATTAATGGTAGTAGTTACTGCTGTTATATCAATCGTATTTTTATTTCCACTACTAACACTATTATCATGAATTTTATAAACCTATTTAAAAAAGACAATACTTATTTTTCTAATTGGACTACTGACTATAATAGTGATGTATACATAGCAGGCACTATTGAGCCATTTACTTATGATGCTACAGAGACTGATGATGGAGATATGTCCCTGTTTATTTTAAGTGATGCAAATCTTAACCTACTTAAATCTAAGCTATGACAATCAACGCAATTATAAAATTTTGGACTAGTAGGAGAACAGCAGAAGAGATAAGAGGTGGATTTAATCTGCCTCTTTACCTGAGATATTTAGAAATCATAAACAATAAAAGCAATGACTGAGTTCACACAGCTAGCTATTAAAGTCCAGGATGAAATAGCTAATGGTGATTATACTCACCAAAAATACCTGAGATTCAGAGAGTGGTACTTTCAGAATTATGAGGGTAGTAAAAGGAATGCAAATAGAGATTTTGCAATGTTTGATTTAATGTATGGCTTAGATGTGCCAATTAAAAATAATGACAATGAAGATATATAAAGTAGTGTATAAAACCTTTGACTATTGGAATGGTCCTGTAAAGTTAGTCACTAGAATTATAGAGGCATATGATGCTGATCATGTTAAGCAGCTCATACAGAAAAATGATGATTTAATTCTATTAATTGAAGAGGTATGAATGACATCATAAGAGAAAGGTATCCATTTGAGCCTACTAAAAAGATAGCAGATGACTTAGGACTTAGTGAGTCATCAGTTTACAATAGAGCATTTGCTATGGGTATTAAGAAAGATCCTGTATATCTTCGGTCTACTCAATTCCCTCCAGGTTATCTAGGTGGTAAAGCTACTCAATTTCAGAAAGGTCAGATACCTCCTAACAAAGGACAAAAAATGTCCAAAGAAGTATATCAGAAAGTAGCTAAGACTATGTTTAAAAAAGGTACTGTACCTCCTAACACTCAACCTATAGGTACTATCCATCAAAGAAGAGATACAGGAGGAAAGATGTATCAGTATATTAAGCTAGCAGATTGTAAGTGGCAGCTGCTCAATAGATATACTTGGGAACAGCACAATGGACCAATTCCTAAGGGGATGGTGGTAGTGTATAAGGATGGTAATTATCTGAATAATGATATTAACAATCTGCTAATGATAACTAAGAAAGAGAATATGGCTAGAAATACCATACAAAGATTGCCTAAAGAATTACAACAGGTAATGATATTAAAATGTAAACTAATAAAAAAAATAAATAAAAATGGCACAAAACAAACTAAGTGATTTAAGAGATCACATCTTCATGGCTCTCGAGAGATTGAGTGATGAAACATTAACAACAGACCAGGTGAATGTGGAGGTAGATAAAGCTAAGGCAATATCTCAGCTCGCAGGTACTCTAATCCAATCTGCTAAAGTAGAAATTGATTTCATTAATGCTACAGGTGTAATGGAGTCTCAGTCTGATCTATTTAAGTCAGTAACTCAAACTAAGTTATTATGAAAAAAACAGAAGTAAAATGGTGGAAATTATTAATTGTATTTTTTTCAGCAATAGTTTTAGAAGCAAATAGTATAGCAGGTTTTAGATTTCTAATGGATGAGCATTGGATGGGTATGGTTATGATGGCAGGAATTAACCCTTTTTTATGCTTACCCATGAATCATTACACTATTGAAGTTAAAACGTTCAAGGGAAGAGCAATTATTGCAACAGCATTTAGTACAGGATTTATAGTAGGAATATTAACAATTAGACCTTTTTTTATATGAAACAAACAGCAGTAGAATGGCTTGAAAAAATACATCAAGGTCAGAAAGTACAACCATTTGATGATTATGAGTGGGAAATAGCATTTAATCATGCCAAAGAAATGGAGAAAGAGCAGATAGTGGAGGCATTTGGAGATGGTGCTATGGATACTTTAAAATTAGGTAAAGAGTACTATAATTATTTATATAAAAACTCAGAACAATGAAAGAACTAAATTTTTTAAAACTACAGATCACAAAGTATCAGCTAGATACTGACTGCAGAAATAGAGCATATGTCTATAAGAGATACTATGTAATGTACAGGCTGAATAAATGTAAGGTATCACTTACTCAAATAGGTAAGATGCTCAATAGACATCATGCTACTGTTATACATGGTATCAGAATGCATAGAAGATGGACCAGGATGCAGGATAAAGTATATCTGCATGAGATAGATCCATTAGTGCAATCTGCTATTAATAATGATTATGAGGATAAATACAAAGTTTCGGCAATAGAGAACTTTAATTACATCAATGTGAGGATTCAGATGCCTTGGGAGTATGATAAGATTAATCAATTTAAAGAATATATGACAGCTAAAGAACTAGCAGAAATAATTTAAAGCTCTTAGGAGCTTTTTTTGTGCTGTATAATTCCCTTACTGATATTGACTTGTAGATAATTAGAACGAAAGTACAATTCACATCCCTATACTCTATAATATATATATTTTTATTTACAATATATTTTTAATAAAAAAAAAATTATTTTCATATTAGGGGGTGAACAGTTTTTAGGAAAAAAAAATGTTTTTTCGTTCTAATCTTCTACAGCCTAATAACAATAGGAGTTAAGACAGCACAAATAATAGCACAAAACAGCACAAATAAATTATTTTTGCACTTTAGTATCATATATTAATTTTATTATTACATTTGCAAACAACATAATCGCCATGATAAAACACATTAGAGAGTATAAATCCCTGCAATTCCTCCTGGCGGTTGTGTTAAGCAGGGACTCTCACCTTTATTTATACTTATGAAAGTAACTTTTTACAAATCAATTAAGGATGTATCACCTTATCAGAATAAGGATGTAGGATTCTATCTAGATCGCATTAAGAATGGTAAGTCTGAGCAGTTATGTAAGGACCTTAGATTCTCTACTGATAAAGAGGAAAGGAAATCTATTAAGATGCAGCTGCCTGTTGTTACCTTTGGAGGTGATTTCAGTAAGAGAAACAATGCATCTCTAAGAAAGGCATCAGGATTACTGACTTTAGATTTTGATGAGGTGCAGGATATAGCTGCTCTGATTGTAGAACTGAAAGCTCACAAATCTATCTTCTCCTGTTGGACATCACCATCAGGCAATGGAGTGAAAGCTCTAGTCAAAATACCAATAGTACAGGATGACAAAGAATACAAAGAATATTTTAAGCAAATATCTGCAGTATTTAATGGAGTAGATGAATCAGGTAAGGATATTGCTAGAGCTTGCTTTGAGTCTTATGATCCTGATATCTATGTTAATTTAGATGCTGAGAATTATATCATTGACTATGATGTTATCCCATTTGAGAGCAGTGAGGTGGGTAGTATTACTAACATTAAGGTATTAGATACTGATGAGATAGCTAATAAGCTGATGACTTGGTTTAAAAAGAAGTATAATTCACAAAATAGAAACTCCTCACTTTACAAATTAGCAGCTGCCTTTAATGATTTTGGAGTGGATAAAAATACCTGTCAAGATTATTTAAAAGGATTTGAGCAGAAAGATTTTGGATCTGTAGAGATACTAGCTTTGATAAATTCTGCCTATAAAAAGACTGCTAACTTTAACACTAAGCAATTTGAGGATAAAGATAAAAAAGATAAGCTGATTAACTTTGTTCTAAGTGGCAAGTCTGATGCTGTCATCTTAGAGGAGTTTAAAGAGTACAATAAAGAGAATATTGAGTCAGAGATTCAGACTATTAAGGAGGTTATTAAAGTAGATGAGTTTTGGAAATATGATTTCAAAGGTGATGTATTAATTATACCATACCGATTCAAGCTATTTCTAGAGAATCTACAGTACTATAAGTACTATCCTGTAGCTAATACTAAGACCTTTGTTTTTATTACTAAGAATGAGAACTTTATTAATCATGTCTCTGAATTTCAGATAAAGGATAGAGTAATGGAGTACCTGGTCCAATCAAATCGGATACCTGTATTTGATGCTGTAGCTGAGAAGTCTAAACTATTCACTCCTCAATACCTCAGCATGATAGATACTGCTAATGTAGAGATGGAAAGGGATGGGATAGACTATGGTATGATTTACTATAAGAATGCAGCTGTCAAAGTATTTGCTAAGCACCATGAGATATATGAATACTCAGAGCTAAAGGGATATGTATGGAATAATCAGATAATAGATAGAGATTTAATAGATGCTGATCACCATGAGTCAATGTTCAGGAGCTTCATTTGGTTTATCTCAGGGCAGGAGGTAGAGAGATATGATACTATGAAGAGTGTAATAGGTTATATGCTGCACTCTTATAAGACCTCTGCTAATAACAAAGCAATCATTCTCAATGATGAAACTATCTCAGATAATCCTAATGGAGGTAGTGGTAAAGGGATTCTAATTAATGCTATTGGATACATGAAAAAAGTTAGCACTATTGATGGTAAGACCTTTGACTCAAATAAATCATTCCCTTATCAGACTGTCTCTTCTGACTGCCAGGTCCTAGCATTTGATGATGTAAGAAAGAATTTTAACTTTGAGAGCTTATTTAGTATAATCACTGAAGGTCTTACTATTGAATACAAAGGTAGAGATGCAATTAAACTACCTGTAAAAGACTCACCTAAAGTCCTTATCTCTACTAACTACACTATCAAAGCAGATGGTGGCTCTTTTAAGAGGAGGATGTTTGAGGTGGAGCTCAGTAGTTACTTTGGTACACATCACACTCCATTTGATGAATTTGGCTTTATGCTGTTTGAGGATTGGGATGAACAGGAATGGGCAAGGTTTGACCATTACATGATTAACTGCTTAAATTATTACTTAGAGAATGGTCTAGTAGAATCTGAGGCTAAGAATCTAGAGTTGAGAAAGTTTATCAATGAGACATCTCAAGACTTTATTGAATGGGTAGATAATAAGAATTTAGGATTTGATCAGAGATTGAATAAGGTGTCAATGTTTGAGAATTTTATAGCAGAATATACTGACCAAAAGAAGTACCTGACTAACAGAACATTTAATAAATGGTGTAAGAAGTATGCAGAATATAATGGTAAGGAGTATGTAGATGGATCTAGCAATGGTGCTAGGTGGTTTGAGATTAAGACACAAAGAGATCCTGATGTATGGGATAGTATAAATTATAATTGATATGAGTATAGATAGCAAATTACTTTTAAAAAGACATATTATGAATTTAATTTTAGGTAAAGATTCAGGATATTATATAACTAAGGAGCAGATGCCATTAGTAGATTATTATTTAAACATTGAATTTCATTTTGCTTTATTAGAACAAGCTGGAGTTTATAAAATTATATTTGATAATAATACATGGTATATTGGTAAGACAAAAAATATAGTAAAAAGAATTTGGGAACATTTACAAAAAGGAAAATCTAATTTTGAATTTGTAGAAATTAAACAATATCATATAGACAATAACATTCCATTTACTGTATTAAAATTATCAGATAATGAAGAGGATGAAATAAAATTAATTCATTTACATTTAGATATAGATAATAATTACTGTTATAATAAAGAACATAATAATAGAATCTAATGAACAAAGAAAACAAAACACTACTCAAAGCCTTAGAGATTAACTACCTCACCCTAAAGCACCCTACCATGCCATACATTACAGCATCAGATTGGAATGATAACTCTGCTAATGCTCTCACTAAATGTATTATTCACTTTCTAACCTATTCAGGCTTTCAAGCTGAGAGAATTAATACAATGGGAGTTTATAGAGAGGGTAAGAAGATACAGGTAGGTGAGAATACTAGACAGCTGAAAGGCACTTATACTCCTAGCACAGGTACAAAAGGATCTGCTGATATTTCTGCCACCATTAGAGGTAGATCAGTTAAGATTGAGGTAAAATATGGTAAGGATAAGCAGTCAGAAGTGCAGAAGAGGTATCAGGAATCAGTAGAAGCTGCAGGGGGTACATACTTTATTGCAAGAAATTTTGATGAATTTATGATATTTTATTTAAAATTCATTGCAGATATGAATTAATTGATTATCTTTACTGAAATTTAAAACTTAATTATGGAAACAAAAACAAAAGCTGTAGTACCAGCACCTGTACTAACTCTGCACCAAAAGCTCCACAAGGCTAAGCAGTCAATCGGCAAAGTAGCTAAGAATGCTACCAATCCACACTTTAAAAAGTCCTACAGTGACATCAATGCAATCACTGAGGCAGTAGAGCCTATCTTATTAGAGAATGGTCTACTATTATTACAGCCTATTCAGGGTAATTCAGTATGTACTCAGATTATTTGCATAGATTCTAATGAGTCTATTGAGTCATGTATGGAATTACCTGCAGGACTTAATCCTCAGCAAGTAGGATCTGCAGTTACTTACTATCGTAGATATACTCTGAGCAGTATCTTATGCTTACAATCAGTAGATGATGATGCAAATCTAGCTAGTGTACCTGTTAAGGCAGCTAAGCCTGGACTATCTAAAGAAAGATTTGAGGAGGCATTAGTATCTATTCAGGATGGTAAGTTTACTATCCCTAAGCTAAGAGAGACCTTTGAGCTTACAGATTTACAACTTAAAGCAATCATGTTACTATGAAATGGCATCCATCTTCACTCGGAAAATTAATGACAGCATCTCGGACTAAGTCAGAGGTGCTATCTGAAACTACTAAGACTTACATTAGAGCTGTAGCTAAGCAGGATTTCTACGGTTACAATGTAGAACTTAATAACAAGTACATTAATAAAGGTAAGATGCAGGAGAATGATTCTATTGATCTACTCAATACTGTATCATTCACTAGCATGGTAAAGAACACTGAGAGACTGAATAACGAATGGCTCACAGGAGAGGCTGATATAGTTCTAGATGACCAAATAGTAGACATAAAGACCTCATGGTCCTTAGAGACTTTCCCTGCTACCTCAGAAGAGGGTATAAATAAAGATTATGAGTGGCAGCTAAGAGCTTACATGATGTTATATGATAAGAACTATGCTACTCTATGCTATTGCATGGTCTCTACTCATCCATCACTACTGAATGAATGGGAGAACTTATCACTGCATCAGGTTGATCACATAGCTCCTGAGAAGAGAATCACTACTCTACTCTTTACTAGAGACCTGGAGCTTGAGGAGGAGATAAAGGTAAGACTGCATCACTGCACTGAGTACTATGTTAAGTATATTAATCAATTAAATAATAAATAAGATGAGAGTTCAATTCTATGAGGCTGCTTTGATTGCAGCCATGCAAGCACTAATACACAACAATCCTGGCATCAGTGCTAAATATGCAGCTAAAAAAGCTGTTGAATATGCTACTGAGTTAACTATACTAGAGTATGGTGTTTCTAATCCATTCCCTGACAAAGTAGTATGACAGAGAAAACAATGGCAATAATCCTGATGCTGATAATATATGGATTGATAATACTAGGTATGTATAAATTAATAACAACTATAATATGAATGAGTACAAAGTAAAAGGACTTATCAAAGTGATAGGTGATACCGTACAGGTGACTGAGAAATTCTCTAAGAGAGAAGTAGTAATAACAGTAGAGGATGGCAAATATCCTCAGCACATCAGCCTACAGGCTACAGGAGACAAAACATCTCTACTAGATGGCTGTAGAGTAGGTGAAGAGGTAGAGGCATCATTCAATCTGAGAGGTAGAGAATGGCAGGATAAGCATTTTAACTCATTAGAGCTATGGAAAATAGAAGTATTGACTGCAGCTGCAACAGCTCCTGCTCATGTACCTGATCAACCTGGTGATGATCTCCCTTTCTAAAGGGCAGAGCCTAAAGGACTTTATGATTAAAGAGACCAAGTCTAAGCTCACCCAAAGATATAAGCTCAGCCATTATGCTGAGGATATCGGAGTCTCTTACTGCTCCATTTGGAGATTCACCAATGGTAAGGCTGTCAATGAGCAGTTCTACCTTAAATGGTGGAAAAATTATCTAAATAATTAATAACTTTATGGCAGTCTTATGGCTGCCTTTGTTATTTTTGGCAGATGAACATACTAACCTACATTGCAATATCATGGTTTTTAGTAAACTTTGAGCCATTACAACTGCTAATAGACTCAATCTATAGCAAATTCAAGCCTAGCATTCTAGCAATGTATCTACACTCATCTGCTACCTGTATTAAATGTGTATCTTTTTGGCTAACATTAATCTGCACCTGGTCATTTATTGAAGCAACTATTGTAGCTCTATTATCGTTTATATTACAGGAATGTTTACTGAAGCTGAGCAAGTAATAATACAACAGGTATTCAGTCTACCTGAGAAAGAGCAGTCTTATAAGATTCATCTAATAAAACTCAAGCCCATTAAGATAAGACTGACAGCTACTCCTGATAAAGAATGCTTTTGTGGTAGTGTGAGGAGAAAGATATGGCTTAAGGATTTCAAGCAATGGTATGAGACCTATACTTGACAACTACATATCAGCTCACTACAAAGAGATAAGGAAATATACTAACTATTTTCTAGTAAGAATGAAGTCTACTATTTCAGCTGATGCTGTAATAAATAACTCTTTTTTATATTTATGTAATATAGATATAGAGGTGACTGATCCAGGTAAGGTCAAAGCATATCTACTCAATACTATTAAGATGCAAATCCTATGGTCTACATCACTAACTAATAGGCAAGAGAGAGTGACAGCTACTGATAATACTATGCCGATAGTGATGGATGATGATACTGATTTGTGGGATAAGATTAGAGAAGATATGCAGTATCAGAACAATATGGCAGTGATAGAGACATATAGAGGGAGGATAACAGATAGAATTAAGCTGATAGTTTTTCAGACTTACTTTGATAAAGGATACAGTACAGCTAGAGCAATGGCAGAATATTTTAAAATACCTGTTACATCTGCTCACTATTGGATACAAGAGATTAAAAACGATTTAAAAAACCTAAGAGATGAAAATTAAAGATGAGTACATTGGAGCTAAGATCTCCCACAAGGGTAACAGGATTACTTTAGATGTTAATAGATATGATTACTTTGTATCTATAGGTCTAGGCTATATGTTTGAAGAGCCAACAGTATCTGAGCCTAAAGTAGTGAAGTATAAAGCAGTCAAAGGACCAATACCTGAGCCTGAGACTATAGTAGAGGAGGAGGAGAATGGGCAGGACTAAACTAATAGAAACTCCTGAGAAGCTAATGGAGATATTTGAGGAGTATAGAGCTTATACTCTAGCTAATCCTAGACATAAATGGGTGCTATCACAAAAGACTGCAGAGATGGTAGCAGAGCCTTTGAGAGTACCTTTAACTAATGAGGGATTTGAGATATTCTGCTATAAGAATTACTCAGATGTACATAACTATTTTGATAATCCTGATAACAGATATTCTGAATTTAAGACAGTCTGTTCGTACATAAAGAGAGAAATCAGAAATGATCAGATACAGGGTGGCATGGTTGGTCAATACAATCCATCCATCACTCAGAGACTAAACAACCTAACTGAGAAATCAGACATCACTACCAATGGTAAGGATATATCTGAAATCAAAGTGAACATCATTACTAGTGCAAAGGATTGAAATGATGTGTCAAGCTGTTGAGGCTTACATCTATTCTAAGAAAGGAGTGCCTGTAAAGATAAACAGGATAGCAATTATCAGTGATAGTAGGCAGATGGAAATGCTAGCCTATGCTTATGCTTATGCCAATGGAGATAGATAGTACAGTTATATTCCAAAAGAACTATGAAGCTCTCACTGATCCTGCACTAAGATTCATTATCAATGAGGGTGGGAGTAGAAGCTCTAAGACCTACAGCCTTTGTCAGATGCTAATAGTATATTGCTATCAGAATAAGAATAAGGTAGTATCAATCATTCGTAAGACATTCCCTGCACTGAGAGCTACAGTCATGAGGGACTTTCTAGAGATCATGAAGAGCATGGATATCTATGAGGTGACCAATCATAACAAGTCAGAGCATATCTACTCATTCCCTAATGGATCTATAGTGGAGTTCTTTAGTGTAGATGATGAGCAGAAGATAAGGGGTAGAAAGAGAGATGTGGCATGGTGCAATGAGGCCAATGAGTTATTCTATGATGACTTTACTCAGCTTAACATGAGAACTGAGGATAAGTTAATCTTTGATTACAATCCCTCTGAGTCATCCTCCTGGCTCTATGACCTGCCAACTGAGGAAAGCATACTGATTAAGTCTACCTATCGAGACAATCCATTCCTACCTGATAGCATTAAAAAGCAGATAGAAGACTTGAAGAGAACTGATGAGGCAATGTATCAGATATATGCTCTAGGGGAGAAAGCTATTTCTAAGAGTAACATCTATTCTAATTGGACATTTATAGCTCATAGACCAACTAAGTTCGTGAAGTATGTCTATGGCTTAGACTTTGGATACAATCACCCTACAGCTCTAGTCAGAGTGTATTACTGTGACAATGACATCTTCATTGAGAAGATAATCTATGAGAGCTACCTCACCACTACTCAGCTGATAGAGAAGATGGATATACTAAATGTGGATAAGAATATAGAGATTATGGCAGATTACTCTAGACCTGAGATAATTGCCGAGATGAATACTGCAGGCTATGATGTGCATAATGCTAACAAGGTAGTTAAGAAAGGCATAGATAACATTAAGACCTTTGGAGTATTTTGTCAGGAGGATAAGCAGATAATGAAAGAGTATGAGAACTATAAGTGGAAAAAGATAGGTGACCAAATCATGGATGAGCCTGTCAAATTATATGACGATGCTATGGATGCTATCCGATATGCTACCACTTACATCAGGCAGGAGTATTACACTGATGACTCCTATTATTCGTTCTAAACAAAAACCTATGTCAATGTAATATAGTTATGGCAAGTGATATATTAAAAGAAATAGCAGATAATCTAGGAGTGACTACAATCAATGGTAGCTACCTTAATGGTATAGCTAATTACTATGGAGTGAACTTAGCTACCTCTACTGATATAATGAAAGATTTGCTAACTGCAGTAGGAGGTGATCCATCTACATCTACTGACTATCTCCAGGATATAGTGAAAGAATTAGGTCAAGATACTACAGTCAATGCAAATTGGATGGAGGCATGGCTACTAGCTACTACAGGTCCTGTCTTTAGTGATGACAGAATCACTGAGATAGGAGATAGCAGATTCACTGAAGATAGTTTGTATGAAAGAGTAACACAATAAATAAATATATATAATGGCAAATAAAAAGATTAGTCAATTAACAGCAAAGGGTACAGCATTAGCTGCTACTGACTTAGTAGAAATCAGTGAGAGTGATGGGGCAGGTGGCTATGTAACAAAGTCAGTAACAGGTGCAAACATAAAGAGTGGGCTACAAGCTACTCTAGTAAGTGGCACTAATATAAAGACAGTTAATAGCACTACATTACTAGGTAGTGGTGACTTAGCAGTACAAGCTACTCTAGTAAGTGCTACTAACATTAAGACTATTAATAGCAATACTATTTTAGGTAGTGGTGATTTGGTAATAGCAGGAGGGATGAAAGTACCAGCAGTATCTAATACAATAGGTACAACTATTACAGGCTTAACTAATGCTATATCAGATTCATTCTTATTACCTGCTAATACTTTTAGTAGTAATTGTCAAATTGAACTACAATGGTATCCATCTAGGATTGTAGGTACAACAGGTACGACACAGGGATTAGTATATATCAATAGTACTAACTCACTAACAGGAGCTACTCTAGTGGCTACAGGTATTAATCTTACAAATTCAGGAGTGAGTAATATCACTTGTAGAAGAACTATACAGGTGAGGAGTAATGTAGGAACTTTAATGTCTACAATAAATCAGGCAAGTAGTGATTTTAGCGTAACTCAACCAACAGAAAACTTACCATTTGACAACTCAGTAGGTATATATTTTCTATTCGTTATGAATAACACAACAAATGTTTTGCTACAATCTCGTAATGTAGGGTATAGATTAGTAGGATATAACTTATAATAATAAAGCAATGAGCAATATAAAAACAAGCAAGGGTAAATTAACCTTTAATAAGACAGACTATGTATTACAGAACTTTACTAATGATTCAGGTGAGTCAGTTAGCTATGTTCTAGTATCAGATAGTCAAGTGCATATAGGAACTGATAAAGGTATCATATTATTTGACCTGTCATGCACTATTAACAAAGAGACATTTACAGATATTAATTTATTTACTGCAGCACTTTACTAACACCTAGATAAGATGGCTACTACTATAATAGCACAGCCTCAGGTACTGATGCCTGCTTACAATCCTATTAAGTATATCATAGATAATACTAATAAGAATGAGCCTGGCTTTAGATATATCTTCACCATCTATCCTGCTGCATCTAATACTGTGATAGCTCAGTATAGGGTGCTACCTGTATTCAGTACAGGTTATGGTGAGCAGGATATCTCTAGACTGATGCAGTCATTAGTGACATGGAACTTTACATCAGGTCAAGTCAATGAGTCATGGTATCAGTATAAGATTAGACTAGGGTATGAGTATATAGATAATATACTGTATACAGATGACTTAGCACCTGATGGATTGAATACCTTAATTGAATACACAGCTCATGGCTTTGTAGTAGGAGACCAGGTAGTGATTACTCAGGCAGATGGTGGAGTAGCTAATCCTGCATTAGAGGGATTGCATACTGTTATTACTGTAGATAATGCTAATCAGTTTACTGTCAATGTACTTTGGTCTACTATTACTGATGACACTATTAATGGCACTGTAACCTATGCAGATTTAAGAAAGACTCAGGTAATAGATGATGAAATTATAGAGGACCAGGAGGTATTCAATGGAGCTTTTAGTTTAGGCATCTATGCTCAGGGATCATTCCCATCTGCAAGTTACTTAGGAACTACAAATCCTAGCTTTGCACTTACATCATTAGGCAATCCTGCTAATCCTAGTAGTGCTACTAATGCTGCTGCTCTAGTAGCAGATAGTGGTTTTATTTATTATCTAATGTGTAGAGTATATAGTGGAGTGACTTATACTATGAGTTATTATAATACTGTAGGTGATTCATTATTTCTAGGACCGTTCTCTCATAACCCTGCAGATGGTTTATATAATTTTCAAGTAGATCCATCTACCTCTGCTAATCAAAATTTCTATGTAGAGATAGTAGGAGATAATGGCTCTGAATTTAGATACTACTTTCAGTATGATAATAGATGTGCTATCAATGAAGATGTACTATACTACTTAGATAGAATGGGATCATGGCAGCACTTTGCATTTCAGCTAAAGACCTATGAGAAAGGGCAGATAACTAGAGAGATGTATAATCAGCATGTAGATGGTTATGTAGATGGTGCTAATGAATGGGTATACAGCTCTGATGCTATGGGTAGCAGGACATATAATATCAATGTATCTAATACCTTAGACTTAAATACTAATTGGATGGACCAATACAATGCTGATAGATTCCAGGAGCTACTGACATCCCCTCAAGTATTCTATTACAATGGTACTGACTATAGAGCTTGCACTATAGACTCTACATCCTTTGAAAACTTTAGACAGCGAAATAAGAATCTAATTAAGCAATCAGTAACTATTAAGCTAGCTCTTAATACTCCTATCAATGGTTAGGATACAACTTAGCACAGGCTACCTAGATGTCAAAGAGGGTACATCATTCCCTCTTAACTTTAGCATAGGGGATATTAGAGATATATCTAAGAGAACAGGCAACTTTAGTAAGACCATTACTTTAGTAGGCAATAGTAACAACAATAACCTGTTGAATCACTACTATGATGTAAACATTCAAGCTGGCACTTTTAATATTAATCAGCTCACTAGCTGTGATGTTATTCAGGATGGTATACCTGTTATGACTAACGCAACTCTTCAGCTCATTAACATTAAGAAGTCACAGCTCACATCAGCCTATGAGCAGATGGTGGAATATGAGGTATTGATTAAGGAGGATAGAGGTACATTCTTTACTGACATCTCTAACAAGTATCTCAATGATATAGATTTCTCAGACTTAGATCACTTTGTAGATGCTGATGTAGTGATTAATACTTTTGACTATTCAGTAACAGAGGGGTATAAGTATGTGATGCCATTTAATATAGACAATCAGTATCAGCTAAATTGGTTTAAGCCTGCTATATATGCTAAGACTTACTTTGATAGAATCTTTGCTACATCAGGCTATAGTTATACTTGGGATGGACTAGCAGATGCTAACTTTGATAAGCTACTGATTCCATACAATGGTGATCAGAATGTAGTGGATTGGAATGATTATGAAGTCAATGCAGAGAGAAATAGTTTTACTAAAACTTTTACTCCTGCTAATCCTGTAGGAGCTCAATTAATAAAAACATGGGCTTATGGATCTGCAGGTGGATATCAAACGATTACAGGATACACTGAGACCTTAGATCAACAAAATATATTTAATCCATCTACAGGTAACTACACTACTCCTCAATGGGTAGGCAATGGCTCAGGGGAATCTTATATATATGAGGTTACATTAGATTATGATTTTGTAATTAATTGCACTCAGGAGTGTTTTATTGCAACTTATGTAATTAACTTACCTGCTGATTTTAGCATAAGATTTTTAACTAATGTAGATGGCTTTGATAATACATTTACTCAAAGCAATCCAATACCATTAAATATATATGATAGTGGTAATCCTTTAGTAGTAGGAGATAATGCCATAGTAAGTAGAACTGAAATATTTACTTTTAATGCAACTACTGATAGTATAGGAGGCATAGATGTAAATGATTTGCAAATAGTTAAAATGGTAGTAATTAATCCTAATGCTAATGCTTTAACATTTGAGACAACAGGTCCAAGCCCCTTTGTATTACCTACAGCTAAGGTGGTTATTAATAGCTTAAAGTTAAAAATCAGACCATCTGATAACATTCCATTAGTAAGTGGTATCACTACCATGAATACCTTTATACCTGAGAAGATTAAGCAATCAGATTTCATTAAGAGTGTATTCATGATGTATAATCTTTATGCTACAAGTGATCCTAACAGCGAAAACAATCTAATTCTATTGCATAGAGATGAGTATTATGATTCAGGTAAGGGAGTAGATTGGACTAACAAACTGATGAAAGACAAAGAGCAATCTATGATCTTTATCCCTGAGCTTAACAATAAGAAGCTAAGACTCAGCTACAAGGCAGATACTGATTCACCTAATACAGTTTATACTGATGTGACTAGAGAAATCTATGGGCAGGTAGAGGTAACATTTGAGAATGAGTATGTGAAAGGTATAGATGTGAAAGAGCTTATCTTCTCACCTACACCTGTACAGCCTACAGTATTCGGTGCATTCCTACCATTACTAAATGGTGCAGCACCTAAGACTAATATAAGAATCTTATATGATAATGGACAGGTAACTGCTCAGAATGTAGTGATAAATTCAGGCTATGATACTACAACATCTACAAATGGACTCTATCCATACCTCTCACACTTTGGAGGAGCTGATCCATTTAATCCTATCTTTGATATTAACTTTGCAGAATGTCAGTACTACTATTATCAGGTAGCTCAGAACACTAATAACAATCTTTACAATTCATATTGGAGGAGAACAGTAGCTCAGATAAATGGAGGTAAGCTATTGACTGCATACTTTCTACTCTATGAGGTAGACATCCAACACATGGAGCTGAATGATAAGATAAGGATAGACAATTCATGGTGGAGTATTAATAAAATTATAGATTACAATGCTAATGACTTAGTGCCTACCAAAGTAGAACTAATAAGCCTAGAAACTGAGATAGATTTGCCTAGCTTTGCAGGTGGAACTACTACTCCTGTAGGACCAGGTAATGGTACTCAGATTCAATCTATAATGGAAACCTATAGAAGTACTACTAATGTCACTACTAACAACAATGACTCTATTATCTTAGGCTCAGGTAATGTAGTAGGTGATGGACTTAAAGCCTTAGTAGTGGGAGATGGTTTAAGTATAGAGAATGATGGCATAGCTACTACTAATCTTACAGTGACTACCACACTCAATGGTAGAGCAGTTAGTGATATACTACCTACCTACACTAAGTACATAGCTTTAATTAGTCAGAGTAGCACCTCAGCACCTACAGTGATAGAGATAGAGAATACTATAGGACCTATAATTTGGACTAGAGCATCAGTAGGTATATATCTTGGGACATTAGCAGGAGCATTCACTTTAAATAAGACTTATGTAATGCTAAGCAATGTATTGCCTGATAGTATAGTAATGGCAAAGAGAAGAGATAATAATACTATTGAGATAAATACTACTAACTTACATAGTCCTAGTGCAGCTTATCATGATACACACTTATTTAACAACACACTAGAAATCAGA
>Ga0209500_10000854_pt1 | contig 24501 bp, 23 predicted proteins | sample S_140212_EF_Meta_FD_187323 | JGI IMG/M metagenome (GOLD analysis project Ga0209500, IMG submission 187323) | Freshwater microbial communities from Lake Simoncouche, Canada to study carbon cycling - S_140212_EF_MetaG (SPAdes) (version 2) | ecosystem: Environmental > Aquatic > Freshwater > Lake ...
GCCCTGACGCTCGGCGGCGCCCTCTGAATTTCCAAGCCATGAAGACCCCGCTCTCGCCCGCCTCTACTCTGGCTGGCCGACGAAAGCGGCCAGGCGATCCGCCAGAAGGCAGTTTGACTGCCTTCGCCGCCGCCCATATAAAAGCAACGTGAAGGCTCTCCCCGCCCTGCTCTGCCTGCTCCTAATTGGGATAGCCCCAGCGCAGGCTGCCGACCCGGACGCCCCACAGACGCTGCCGATCATCTACGATCAGCCGGGCGAAAAATATATCCTGCGTATCGATAATCGCCGCTACCAGCTAGCGTACGTAACGAAGGAAGGCGTGGTCGGCCTGATGTCGGCCGCCAACTACCCGCGCACGAAACTGCGCTTCGATGAATACAAGCGCTCGCTCGAAGACAAAGCGAAGGCCGAGACGCTCGTCAACCGCGCGCAGTCCAACGTCACCCGTGAGTCAGACCGCGTGACACGCCTCCGCCGGAGCCTCGAAGCGCTCCGCTCCCAGCTCGCGCTATTCCGCTCCCAACCGACGGTTGATATCCGCGACCTTCAGTTCCTCCAGGAACAGATTCGCAGCACCTCCGCGTCGCTCGCTTCCGCCGAAGATATGGAAGCGAAAGCCCAGTCGAACCTCGACAAGACCAAGTCGTCCACGGAGTCGGCGTTTCAGCGCGCCGACAAGGCCCGCGAAGACTACGTCGCCGCGCTCGACGAATACGAGAAGCCGCTCGCCGCGATCCGCACGATTGCGCTGACGCACGGCAGCGCCCTCTGATTTTCCAAGACCATGAAGACCACCGCCCTCCTCCTCGCCCTGCTCTGCACCGGCTCCGCCGGCTTCGCCCAGCAGGCCAAGCCCGCCGCCAAAGCCCCGGCCGCCAAGGCCGCGCAAAAGAACGTCGACCGCTACGCGGTGCGACCCGACGAGAAAATCTCCTGGCATGACGTCCGTGAGACCGACCTCGAAGGCCGAGCCTTCCCCGACGCCGAACGTAAGAGCTACTTTGACCGCCTCCCCGCCGAGGCCGACGGTAAGGTCACGCCCGCTGTCTGGGGCCTGAGCCGCGATAGCGCCGGCCAGATGTTTCGCTTCCGTTCCGACGCCACTACCATCTACGCCCATTACAAGGTGACGAAGCCGCAACTGGCGATGCCGCACATGCCTGCGACCGGCGTCAGTGGCCTCGACCTGTACGCCCGCGACCAAGACGGCAAGTGGCGCTGGGTGCAGGTCGTCCGCCCCGGGGCGCAGGAGATGAAGCTTCGCATCGCCGAAGGGCTCGACGCCGGTGAACGTGAATACGCGATTTACCTCCCGCTGTATAACGGCGTGGAGTTCCTCCACGTCGGTGTGCCCGAAGGCAAGAAGTTCGCTGGCCTCAAGCCACGCGCTAAACCGGTCGTCTTCTACGGCACCTCGATCACGCATGGTGCCTGCGCGAGTCGCCCCGGCATGGTGCATACGGCCATCCTCGGCCGCCGCTTCGACGTGCCGGTCGTGAACCTCGGCTTCTCGGGCAATGGCCGCATGGACCAAGCCGTCGGCGATTTCCTTACCCGCATCGACGCCGCCGCCTACGTCATCGACTGCCTGCCGAACATGGGCCCGAAGGACGTCGCGGAAAAGTGCGGGCCGCTCGTGAAGCAGCTCCGCGCCGCCCATCCCAATACCCCGATCATCCTGGTGGAAGATCGTCGTAACACCGATTCCTGGATCATCGCCTCGCGCCGCAAGCACCACGACGACAACCACGCCGCGCTGAAGGCCGCCTACGAACAACTCGTCAAGGATGGCGTCAAAGGCCTGTCCTACGTGCCTGGCGACCACCTTTACGGCGACGACAGCGACGGCGCCACGGACGGCTCGCACGCGAGCGATCTCGGCTTCTATCGCCAGGCCGACATCTTCGAGCCCTTCCTCAAGGCCGCCCTCGGCCGCTGATTTTTCGCCCTCCCCGCTGGCGAACGGGCATAATCCTTTCACCCTAACCAACGATGACTCGCAGTTTCCGCTACTACGATCTAATCCTCGGCGCGTTCGTCGCGGTGCTGCTCTGTTCGAACCTCATCGGCCCGGCGAAGGTCGTGCAGCTCGACCTGCCATTCTTCGGCAAGACCGACTTCGGCGCGGGCAACCTGTTCTTCCCGCTGTCCTATATTTTCGGCGACATCCTCACCGAGGTCTACGGCTACGCCCTCGCGCGTCGCGTGATCTGGGCGGGCTTCGGAGCGATGCTCTTCGCGACGGTGATGACCTGGGTCGTGCTCGCCATGCCGGCCAGCCCGAACGAGCCGTTCAGCGCGCAGCTGCAACCCGCGCTCGAGACGTGCTTTGGCGGCGGCTGGCGCATAGCCCTTGGCTCGATTATCGCGTTCTGCGTCGGTGACTTCCTCAACTCCTACGTGCTCGCGAAGATGAAGGTGCGCATGGGCGGCAAGCATCCGTGGGCCCGCTTCATCGGCTCGACCTTCGTCGGCCAGGGCGTCGACAGCCTGATCTTCTACCCACTCGCCTTCATCGGCATCTGGAGCCCGCAGACGCTCGTGGCCGTGATGTTCGCCAACTGGGTCTTCAAGGTGCTCGTTGAAGTAGTCATGACGCCCGTGACGACCATCGTCTGCGCCAAGCTCAAGCAGGCGGAGGGCGTCGACGCGTTCGATACCGACACCGATTTCACGCCCTTCAGCCTCAAGCGCTGACCGGCGGCACCCCCTTTCGGAGGCCTTTATCGGCCTCCAATTGGCTTTTTGTCATATTATCAGGGTTTTCCGACGAAGCCGTTGACAACACCTTTGGGGATGAGCACAACACGCTCAGTCAATTTCACTCAGGTAAGAGCCTCCCTTATAAAGGACGCATCAGTCGCGAGGGCGACTAACGGAATCAGGATTCAAACTCTCCGTACCCGACCCCAGAGTCCCGTAGCTAGGACTCTGGACTTATTTGTCCCGGAAACGGGAAGACAGGCCGCACCACCCGTGCGGCCTGTTTCGTTGCGCCGTACCCAAGACCGGACTCGAACCGGTAAGCCTTTCGGCGGCAGATTTTAAGTCTGATGTGTATACCGTTCCACCACTTGGGCCGACGGCTCCAAGGTGCGGACACGCCCCCGATTGGCAACCCGGGAAAGCGGGCCACGTTCGCCTTCGCCTTGCCCTCGGGACCAAACCCGGCTTCCTTCCGCACATGGATCGCTTAGCCCAGACGTTCGCCCGCTGCAAAGCCGAAGGCCGCCCGGCCTTCGTGAGCTACGTCTGCGCCGGCGACCCCGACGTCGAGACGTCCAAGGCCGTGCTGCTTTCCCTGGCGCAGAACGGCGCCGACGTCCTCGAAGTGGGCGTGCCTTTCTCCGACCCCCTCGCCGATGGCCTGACGAACCAGCTCGCGGCCCAGCGTGCCCTCGAGGGCGGCATGACCTACGACGGCCTGCTCGATGTGCTTCGCGCCGTGCGCGCCGGCACGGACAAGCCGATCGTGCTTTATTGCTATTATAACCTGCTATTCTCGTTCGGCCTCGACAGCTACTGCGCTAAGGTCCGCGAAGCCGGCGCTGACGGCCTGCTCGTCCTCGACTGCCCGCCCGAAGAAGCCGACGAACTGATTGCGGCCTCGAAGAAGCACGACCTCGCCAACATCTTCATCGTGGCTCCGACCACGCCGCCCGCACGCATCGGCCTCATCGCTAAGCACGCCTCGGGCTTCATCTACTACGTCTCGCGCGAAGGCGTGACCGGTGAACGCTCCGAACTAGCCGCCAATCTTTCCTCCGCCGTCGCCGAGATCCGTAAGCACACTTCCCTGCCCATCTGCGTCGGTTTCGGTGTCTCCAGCGCCGCCCACGTCCAGGCCATCGCCAAGGTCGCCGACGGCGTGGTCGTCGGCAGCGCACTCGTCAACGTCGTGGCCGCACACAAGGACAAGAAGAGCGAAGCCGCGGCCGCCATCGGCGCGAAGGTCCGGGAACTACTCGCGAAATAATTCAACGGATAGTGGTAGGGGCAGGGGTTGGGGTAGTTAATCAAAACAAGGGCCTCTCTGCCTTTTGTCCTCTCCTACCCCGACCCCTGCCCCTACCCCTACCCCTTCGCTATCCTCTAATCCCTTGACCAAGGGCCTTCCCTCCCCACTTTCCCAATGGTCCTAACCTCGTTAGGGCCACCGGAACCTCCCCGCATGGCCCCACAAGACACCTGGACGAAAAAAGACCTGACCGGCATCGAGGAGCTTTCCCGAGCTGAGATCGAACTGCTCTTCCGCCAAGCCGACCAGTTCCTGCCCGCGCTCGCGCCGGGTAAGGGCCTCGACCTGATGAAGGGCCGCACGGTGGTGAATCTCTTCCTCGAACCCAGCACGCGCACCCGCACGGCCTTCGAGATCTCGGCCAAGAAGCTTGGCGCTGAAGTGGTCTCAATCAACACGACGGCCTCCTCCCTGGTGAAGGGCGAGACCCTCCGCGACACGGCGATGAACATCCGCGCAATGGGCGTCGACGCGATCGTGATGCGCCACTCCTCCGCTGGCTCCGCCCGCTACCTCGGCTCGGTCCTCGACATCTCAGTCATCAACGCCGGCGACGGTGCCCACGAACACCCGACGCAGGCCCTGCTCGACGCCTTCACGCTCCGCCAGCGCTTCGGCAAAGTGGAAGGCCTCAAGGTCACCATCCTCGGCGACATCCTCTTCAGCCGCGTGGCCCGCTCCAACATCCTCTGCCTTACGAAGCTCGGCGCACAGGTCACCCTCGCGGGACCCGCGACGCTCGTCCCGGCCTCGCTGAAGGAAGCCTTCCCGCAGGTGCGCATCGTCCATGACCTGAAGGAAGCCCTGAAGGACTGCGACGCGGTGATGCTCCTGCGCATCCAGCACGAGCGCCAGACGACCACCCACTTCCCCTCGCTCGGCGAATACACCTCGCAGTTCGGCCTTAACGCCGAACGCGCCGCCTGGCTCAAGCCCGAGGCGATTGTGATGCACCCGGGCCCCATCAACCGCGGGGTCGAAGTCGAAAGCGAAGTCGCCGATGGTCCCCGCTCGGTCATCCTCGAACAAGTCCGGAACGGCGTCGCCGTCCGCATGGCTGTCCTTCACCTCTGCACTGGAGCCATCAGCCGATGAACCCCGCCGACAACTCCCCCCTCTGGATCCGCGGCGCCCGCGTGATCGATCCCTCCGCGAAGCGCGATGAAGCCAAAGGCGACGTCTTCGCCCTCGACGGTAAGTTCGTCGACCAGCTCTCCGCCGCCGACCAGGCCAAGGCCCGCATCATCGACGGCACGGGTCTCGTGGTCGCCCCGGGTTTCGTCGACCTGAACTGCCGCCTCGGCGAACCGGGCCTCACGCCCCGCGAGACGATTCGCACCGGCACCCGCGCAGCGGCCGCCGGCGGTTTCACCACCGTGGTCACGATGCCCGACTCTCTTCCCGCGGCGGACAATGTCGGCACGATCCAACTCCTTCGCGAGATCTGCTCGCGCGACGCCGCCGTACGTGTGCTCCCCACGGGCACGCTGACCAAAGGCCATGAAGGTAAGGCGCTCGCTCCGCTCGGCACGATGAAGAAGGCCGGCGTGGTCGCCGTCACCGACACGACGTCGGGCGTGCAGAACAACGAGATCATGCGCCGCGCCCTAGAATACGCGGCGATGTTCGACCTAGTGGTCCTGGATCATTGTCAGGACAGCAGCATGACCGAAGGCGGCCAGATGCACGAAGGCGCTTGGTCCCTGCGCCTCGGCCTCCGTGGCCTGCCCCGTGCCGCCGAAGAAGTCGTCGTCTCGAGCGACTGCCTGCTCGCCGAACTCACCAAGGCCCGCATCCACCTGCAGCATCTTTCCTCCGGCGGCTCCGCCGATATTGTCCGCCGCGCCAAGGCGAAGAAAATCGCGGTCACGGCCGAAGTCTCCGCCCTGCACCTACTCCTGACCGACGCCGCGCTGGCGAACTACGGCACGAGCCTGAAGACGAATCCGCCTCTGCGCGAAGAAGCCGACCGCCTCGCGCTCATCGCCGCGCTCATCGACGGCACGATCGACGCGATTTGCTCCGACCACTCGCCCTGCACGGCCACTGAAAAGGACTGTGAGTTCGACTTGGCTCCCTTCGGCGCCGCAACGCTCGAGACCGCCTTCGCGGCCGCCCACACGGCGCTCGTCGCCGGCGGTCACGCCGACCTCTCCCTGCTCGTCGCCCGCCTGACCCACGGCCCGGCCAAAGCCCTCGGCCTCGATGCCGGTACGCTCAGGGCCGGCGCCCTCGCCGATCTGGTCATCCTCGACCCCAAGGCCGCTTGGACGCCCGCGTCGGCCGACCTCTCCTCGAAGTCCGGCAACAACCCGCTCGTCGGTCGCGCCCTCACGGGCCGCGTCCGCGCGACATTCGTCGGCGGTCGTCAGGTCTTCGGCGCCTAAGTGAAGATGGGCGAACTCGCGCAGTCCCTCGAAGCCTTCGGGCCGTGGGACTGGGCATGCGTGGTCGTCAATCTCCTCGCAGCGTTCACTGGAATCTACGCGCTGAAGTGCTGGCAGAACCTGCCAGGTAAGATCGGCCGCCCAACGACGCTCTCCTTGGGCGATGCCATGATGGGCCTCGGCACGGGCCTGCTCGCCTTCGGCGTCATCTTTGGCGTGGTCGCGGGCCTCGTCTCCCAAAGTTTCTCCACGTATTTCGGCGTCTCCCAGGCGCATCTCTTCACTGCGGCGTTCTGCGGCCAACTGGCCGCTACCGGCGCGATGCTCAGTATGGGCGCCATCGCACCGCGGACGCTCGCCTGGGCGCCGACCGTCGAGACCGATGAGCCCAATTCCGCTGGATCGCCCATTCTTCAAGCGCTCCGCTCTTTCAGCGTCCCTCGCGTACTGCTCGGACTCCTCTCAATCTTCGCCCTTGGCCTGACCGCCTCGCTGGTTTGGAAGGGTTTCCACGTTGCCTGGGAGCAGCTCTTCCTCAGCGGTTGGACCGGCCAGCCGCCCGCCGACGAACCACAAGAAATCGTGAACGCGGTGCTCAAGACCGACGTCGATTCGTGGCGCTTCCTCACCATCGCGCTGGCGGTGACGATCGGCGCGCCGATCATGGAGGAACTCGCCTTCCGCGGGATGATCTACCCGGGCCTACGTCGCCTCAGTGCCGCCATCTCAGAGCCCCCCGCCCGCTGGATCGCCATCGGCGTGACTAGCGCCCTCTTCAGCGCCGCACACCTGAGCCCGTCCGCCGCCCTGCCTTTGTTCGCTTTTGGGGCCTTCATGTGCCTGATCCGCGACCGCCATGGCCTGCTGACCTGCATGGCGGTCCACTGCAGTTTCAACGCCTGGAACTTAGTCTGGTTGAAACTGGCCCCGAACGCCTCCACGCTCTGAAGCCATGGGAGCCCTCACCACCGTCGCGGACCGTTCGGTCGCCAAGCTGACCGAGGAAGAACTCATCCGTCGTGTGGTCCAGTCGCTGGCCGAAGCCGCGCCAGCTTTCCCCGAAGGCCCCGGAGGCGACTGCGCACACTTGCCGACCACGGGCGGCCGCTCGATTCGGGCGAGCACGATCGATTCGGTGATCCTCGGCCGACACTTCGACGCCGCCTGCGATGGCATCCGTGCCGGCGTGAAACTGGTGAATCGTAATCTGAGCGACCTCGCCGCAGCGGGAGCCGTGCCTTCCGACGGTTTACTCTCCCTGGTAATCGGCGCCGACGTCGACGTAACCTGGCTCACCGACTTCGCGCATGGTGCCGGTCGCGCCGCTGCCAAGGCGGGCCTTCGTATCGTCGGCGGCGACATCTGCCGAGGCCCCAACGGTGCCTTCATCGGCACGCTCGCCGTCCAAGGTTTCGCCCACCGCATCCTGACGCGCAAGATGTGCGCCGCCGGTGATGTACTCTTCGTCACCGGACAACTCGGCGGATCGCTCTACGGCAAGCACCTCGACTTCTCCCCGCGCCTCGCCGAAGGCGAATGGCTCTGCGGGCACGGCGAAGTCACGGCGTGCACCGACCTCTCCGATGGCCTCGCCAAAGACCTGCCCGGACTGCTCGGAACCAAGTTCGACGCCCGCATTAGCGTCGCCCATCTGCCCATCGCCGATGCGGCCGCAGTGCTCGCCAAATCCGACGGCAAACCCACGCTCGAGCACGCCCTGCAAGACGGTGAAGACTACGAACTGCTTTTCAGCGTAGGCGCCGACCGCGCCGACCTGATCGAAGCGCATTTTCGTAAAGCCTTTCCGAAGACCCCGCTGACTCGCATCGGCGTGGTCGAGACTGGCACCGGCCTCGCCCGCGACGTCGCCGACGGTGAGCCAATCAAAGTCCGCGGCTTCGGCCACTTCGCCTAAGCTGACTCCGCTTACATGCGGAACCGACGGATGCCCACGAACAGCGCGAAGATCAGCGCCGAGGCGCCAAAGGTCACCGTGACGGTCTCATAGGTGGCGAGCAGTTCAATCACCTGATCAAGCAGTTTGATGGACTGCTTTGTGTCGCGCTCGGCGACTTCCAGGGCGCTCGTCGCCGCCGTGGCCGTCACTTCGACGTTCTTGTTGTCCGACTTCGTGCCTTGATCAGTGAAAAGTACGACTCCGGTGTCGGCGGACTTCATCGCGGTCTTATAAGCTTCGAAGGAGGATTGGATACTGATTGTCGTATCCTTCACGCGCTTGGTGGTATCACGCAGCTCGTGGCTGAACCAGAGGCCGGCCAGGGAGACGAGCAACGTCACGACGGCCATCCCGACGATGCCAATCTCGGCTTGGATGAGGTTATTCTTGGCGGATCGACCGCGGCTACGCTGGGCACACATGGATATTTTGGTTAAAGATTAAGGGAGGACTGACCGTCGTCGGGCTTCTTGGCGCGCGGCTTCTTCTCGGCCGGTGCCTTGGGGGTGGCGGCCTTCTTGGCGGCGAGCTTCTTGGCGCCTTTCTTAGGCGCAGCCTTCACTGGAGCGCCCTTCTTCGCCGAGGCGGCCTTCTTGGCGGTCGTGCGACGGCGACGCTTGGGCTTCTGCTTGCGGGAGAAAAGGCTCTTCCAGGCGGGTGTCTTCTGCTTGTCCTTGAAACCAAGTTTCTTGCGGATGGTCGTCGACAGCCAGTCGACGAGTTCCGGTGCGACGGCGCCGCAGAGGCCCTGGACGATGGCTTTATTCAAGGCCGAGAGTTCCCATTGGAACGTGACGAAGTAGGCGATAACCGCGAAAATCGCCGCGGCGATGACGTGGCGAAGCGAACGCTGCCAGCTGGCGTCAGCGGCTTCGTCGACGAGCAGACGACCCACCATCGCGGCGGCGCCGATGAGCGCGACAATCCAACCACCGGATTTGAAGGCCAGCAGGGCGACTTGGAAGTTATTTACGATGGCTGGCGAGGCTTTCGCCACGACCGGAGCCTGTTCCGCCACCTGGGCCAAGAGCAGTGACAGGATCATACGTGTCCCTCCCCGGTCCGAAGACCGTTCCCCGTCGGTCGGGGCGCTGATGTGAGAAGGAGAGGCAAAGCGAAGAAGTATCGGCAAGGATACGGTTCGAAAAAGGGGGAGGGTCAGCCTTGGGTCGGCCGCCTCCTCTCTCAACCCCTAATTATATCGTTATTATGAAAAAACCGCCTTAAAGCGCGGTTTTCCGGGCGGGTCGGCCTTCGTCGACCTCGATGTAATCAAACATCGTATCCACGCCGGCGTCGCCGGTGAGCCCGTTCTCCTTGAGCCGACGCACGAGCACTTCGTTGGCTTCGTCGCGCCAACCGCGCTTGGTCATGAAACCATTCCAGATCTCGATCTCGTTCGTGGAAAGCTTGCGGCCCTTAGCTTCGGCCCACGCGAGGACCTCGTCCTGCGTCGCGTCTGGATGCTGCAGCACCCAGACGCGGAGGTCGTCGTACTTGATGCCGAGATACTGACAGCAACGGTCGTCGAAGGCCTTACCGAGGTTATTCACGAAGTCGGCGTGCAACTGACCCGCGCCGTGCAGACGGATCTTGGAGATCAGGCGGGGGAGATACACGAAACCGCGGACGGCTTCATAGGGACTGAGGAGACCAGGAACGAGGGGCATGGGTATGTGATTAGATGAAAGATGACGGATAGCAGATGGCAGAGGAAAGACAAAATCCTGCCACCCGCCAACTGAGGCCGCCACCTGCCACCCGTGTCTTGGTCTATGTCATCCACTTTTGCACCTTTGCACCTCTTTGCCTCCTGCCCTCGTGTCCTCCGGCCCTCCATTACCTTGCCCTCCTCCCCTTCCTGCCTTTCCTACCCCTACCCCCGCCCCTTGTCCCACCCCCATGCTCCGCTTCCTCGCCTGGCTTCCGCTCCTCGTCCTGACGGCCTTCGCCGCCGATAAGCCTGCGGCGTATTCGACCGCGAAATTCGACAAGGAAATTGCCGCCTATGAGGCCAAGGACAAAGCCAACCCTCCTCCCCAGCATGGCGTGTTGCTTTCCGGCGCCAGCACCTTCCGTCGCTGGGCGAAGGCCGCGGAAGCCCTCCATGGCTATCCAGTCATCAACCGCGGCTTCGGTGCCTCGAAGACGACGGATGTGCTCGGCTACGCAGATCGCATCACCCTGCCTTATCATCCGCGGGTCGTAATCTTCCATTGTGGGAGCAATGACCTCAACGCAGGCGACAACCCCGAAGCCGTTGCTGGACGCGTCCGCGAATACCTCACACGTCTGCGAAAGGATAATCCGCATTGCGCCTTCATCCTGCTTTCGACCACGCACGCGCCGAGCCGCCGCAAGACTTGGGAGGCGATGACCAAGACCGATGAGCTTTTCCAGAAAATCGCGCAGTCGGAAAAGGGCGTCAGCTTCGTCGACCTCAATCCGGCTCTAAATCTACCCGATGGCGAACCGCGCCCCGGCAGCTATGTCGCCGATAATCTGCATCCCAGCGACAAGGGCTACGATGCCATCACCGCTGTCCTGCGCCCGGCCCTTGACGCCGCATGGAAAGCCACCGCCCCCGCCTTCACCAAATAACCCACCCCCGCTTACTATATCATGCGCTCCTCTCTCCTGCTCTCTTGCCTCCTTGCCGTCTCCGCCTTCGCCGCCGACGTCGCCAAGCCCCACATCCCGCTCGCCCAGCAGCCGCTGCGCATGGCCAAGGACATCGCCGCATTCGAGGCTGCCGATAAGGCCAACCCGCCTCCGCAACACGCCCTCCTTTTCACCGGCGCTAGCACCCTGCGCATGTGGAAGAACGCCGCCGAGGAGATGAAGCCCTATCCCGTGATCAACCGCGGCTTCGGCGGCTCTTTCACGACCGAAGTCAACGGCTACATGGACCGCATCACCCTGCCCTATCACCCACGCGTCGTGGTCTTCCAGTGCGGCGGCAACGACATCAATTCGGGCGACCCGGTCGAAGCCCCAATCGCGCGCATCCGCGAATACCTGGCCCGCCTGCGCAAAGAGAACCCGGACTGCGCCGTAGTCTTTATGGCAACGACCCGCGCGCCTTCCCGTAAGGCCAAGTGGGAGCTACTCGACGAATATAACCGCCAGCTCCAGCAGATCGTGAAAGAGGGAAAGAACCTGTGGTACGTGGATATCAACATCGCGCTCAACCTGCCGAACGGCGAAGGCAAGCCCGGCAGCTATCTGAAGGACAACCTCCATCCCGCCGCCGACGGCTACAAGGCCATCGCCAGCGTACTGAAGCCCGCCGTCGATGCCGCCTGGCAGGCGACGGAAGCGGCGTATAAGAGGTAACAGCGGATTGCGGTTAGGATTAAAAGCCCACTAAGCAGCCTGCACTGGATGGGTAGGGTCGGGACCGCGTCACGACATAGCGCCCACTGAGGCAACTGTACCGAGTATTGAAGCGGCCTGCCACCCGCCACCCGGGGCTGCCACCTGAAATTTTACCTGGCTGTGCTTGGGTTTTCGCCTGCCCCAACCGCCATCCGCTAACCGCTACCACCTCGCGGCCAGCGAACACCATTCCCTTTGCACTTTGCACCATTGTCCCCAACTTTGCCCCGTCCCATGCACGAGTCCTCCACCATTCCTACCGCCGAACGATTCCCCAACGGGCCGTTCACGCGCTACATGGTGGGCGAAGGTGTCTCCATGACGGGCACCTGGATGCAGGGTATGGCGCTCGGTTGGGTCATGACCGAAGTGGTGGTTCGGGATGGACTCCAGAAATACGAAGGCCTCCTGCAGGCGGCGCCGCACCTCGCGAGCGGACTGGTCATGCTGGCGCTCTTCCGCCTCGGCGGCGCCTACGCCGACCGCCACGACAAGCGCTTCATCCTGCAGGTCTGCCAGATCGCGCAAATCGGCTTCGCTCTAGTGATTGGCCAGCTCATCGCGCACGGCTCTTTGCACACCTGGCACCTCATCGTGGCCGCGGCCCTGCTGGGCGTCTCCAGTTCCTTCGAGATGCCCGCCGCCGCGGCGATTGTCCCCGAACTCGTCGCCAAAGAGAATGTTGCGAAAGCTATTTCGGTCGACCGCGCGGTCTTCCACGCCACCCGCCTCGTCGGCCCGGCCGCCGCGGGCTATCTCGTCGGCCGCTACGGTGCCGAGTGGGCCTTCTACCTGAATGCAGCGTCCTTCTTGGCCCTGATGGTCGCCTTGGCGACGCTACCTCGCCGTCCGCAAGGGACGGCCGAGGAAGAACAAAAGCGCCAAGGGGGCGCAGGTGAGGGTTTCCGCCATGTCCGTCAGGACAAGCCGAGTCTCGCGATGGTCGCCCTCCTCGCCACGAATACCCTCTTCGTCTTCCCGGTCATCATCGTGTTGCTACCACTCTACGCGAAGAATGACCTCCATGCTACGCCGGAGCAGCTGGGCCTGCTGATGCTCTGCTCGGGCTTGGGATCGGTCTCCGGCTCGCTCCTCATCATGGCCCTGCGCGCGAGCCTGCGCCGCATCGCCATTCTCACCGGCATGGTCCTCGCTTGCGGCGCGCTCGTCAGCCTCAGCCAGTCGCATGACCTCGTCTGGGCAGGCGTTTCACTCGTCTGCCTGGCGGTCGGCGTCTCGACGCTAGTTGGTCTGGCCAACACGATCGTCCAGGAACGCTCACCCGCTGAGTTGCGTGGCCGCGTCTCGGCCGTCGCTGGCCTGAGCTTCTTCGGCTTCCTGCCTTTCGCCGCCATCATCATGGGCGTGATGACGGACCTCTTCGAGCTGCGCAACGTCCTGCTCGGCTCGTCGATCTGCTACGCCATCATCGGCTTCATCGTGATGCTCACTGTTGGCAGTAAGGTGACCGGCGAGCGGGAAGAGGGGGCTTAAAACTACGTTCGCCGAGTGGTGAACGCAAGGTAGGGGCGAGGCTACGCCGCGCCCTTGGACGCCGGGCATGACGCATTCCTGCCCCTACCCACGGCCACCCTGCGGCGGCCGGATACAGCTAGGGCAGCACGCGGTGCTGCCCCTACCAATATTACCCAGCCCTAGCCCTGTCCCTGTCCCTGGCGAGCTAAGCTCGCCCCAAAGTGGTGCTCCCGTTGGGAGTCGAACCCAAATCGCCGGCTTCGGAGGCTAGCATTCTATCCATTGAAATACAGGAGCGTGAGGAGTTAAAATCCCACGAAACGAGGGTTAGTCAACCCTTCCCGAAACCACCGCCTTGAGTCGGCTTACTTCGCGGGCATCACGCGGTCAGCAAAATCAGCGTAGTTCTTCCAGTCCTCAAGGAGGATGTCGTGCGGGCCGGGTCGGAGATGGTAGCCGATAGTCTTGCCAACAGACTTACTGACGGGCGGAGACTCCTTAGTGCCGAGGCCAGGAAGGCCAAGCACATGATAGACGGGGTCAGCGTTCACGGCGCCGAGGAATTCGCCCAACGGATCCGCCCAGCTGTCCTCCGAAGCGCTGGCGACGTAGAGCGGCCGCGGTGCGGCGAGCGCGAGCAGGTAATGGGAGTCGAGGGGCAGCTTGTCCTCCTTCTCGGAGAAAGTCTCGAAGCGCGCGGTGAACCAATGCGGAAAACCACGACCCTTATAGTGACCCGAGATGACTCCGACGGTCTCGCCGAAGATACGCTTATTGAGCGCCGCGCCGCCGCAACCCGAGTTATTTGAGATGACGAAAGCGAAGCGCTGGTCCTGCGCGCCGGCCCAGAGTGCGGCCTTACCGAGGCGCGAATGGCCATGGACCGCGGCCCGTTTAGCATCGACGGAGGGCACTTTCTCCAGGACGTCGAGCATGCGCGAGAGACCCCAGGCCCAGCAGCCGATGGCACCCCATTCGCCGTCCTTCCACTGCGTGTTCACACCGTCAGGCGAGATCGCCGCACGGAAACCGGCCTTCCATCCCTCGGGGTGATCAGGCTCAAAATCACCGTAATACGCTGTGGCTGAAGCATAGCCGCGGTCGATGAGATACTCAATTTCCCAGCGGCGCGATTGGCCGCCACGAAGTTTAGGGTCGGCACGATTGCTACCATCATTCAGCGCCCACTGCTTCGAAACCCAAGTGGACGGGAGAAAGACCGCCGGGTCTTCGATTGTGGTATAATTTCCGCCGAAGCTCAGGCCAACGAACACTGGTACAGGGCCCTTGGCCGTGTTGGGGGTGTACAAAAGGAGGTCGAACGATGGACCCTTCTTACCGATCGGCCAGACCTTGAACTGCGTGCGGTTGGCCTTGCCTCCGAAGGCTTCCTTGGACTGCTCTCGGATCTCGACCACGGCGTCGGCCTCTAACTTTGAAATATCCGGCGTGCGGCCGAACATATTCTCCTCGACGAGACGGAAGACCTCCGGCCGACGGACCTCGTTCCAGGTCTTCGCGTCAGTCACCTTGCGCCCGTCGGCGCAGACGAGCGGATCGGGTAGCGTATAAGGGGGCACTTTCGCTTCTTCGGAAATGGTCGGCGGAATCGCAGCCAACAGGAGCAGGGAGAGTAGCATAGCGCGACTATGGGGGATTTGGCGTCACTGAGGAGCCAAATCCCCCATAGCCGCGAGGGGACACGGGTTTCGCTGGCACGGGGACAAGGGGTAGGGTCGGGACCGCGTCACGACATAGGCGTAATCGTTTCAGGTGGCGGGTGGCAGCCCCGGGTGGCAGGTGGCGGGAAATACGTGCTGCATCGGGTAGGGACGTGATTGCCATCACGTCCGTGGGAGGACGCACCTCATACGACCAAACCACCCTGACCGGCTCGTCGAACCCTGCGCTGCGAACGGCGGCCCCGGCAATGGCCGCCCTACCCCGTGCCTCTGCTTCGCAGCCGATCACCATGCCCACATGCCCCCTCGTTTGAAATCTGGGAACGTCAGCGTTCCCAGATTTCAAACGCATACCCCAACCCATCCACCATCCCCTCCTTCGACGAAATGAGTTTCGTGAAATAACGCTGCCAGTCGGCAGGAAAGAAACGGTCGCCTTCGAAGTCGCGATTGATGCGCGTGATCAGCAAGCGTTCACAGAGCGGCAAGCCTTCGGCGTAGATACGCTGGCCACCAGTGATCCACGTCGGGCCGGCCCATTGGTCCATGCGCTCGGCGATGACGATGGCCTCGGCCAAAGAAGTCGCCCGCTCGGCGCCAGGGAAGGTTTTGGCGAGATCCCTCGAGACGACCACCGTCCCGCGCCCCGGCAAAGCCTTGCCCAATTCGGCATAACAGGCCGGACCTTCGACCATCACCCCACCCTCGGTCTGGGCCATGAACCAGGCCAGGTCTTCAGGAATATGCCAAGGAAGCTTGCCGCCCGAGCCGATGACCCCGTTACGGGCCACAGCGACGATGCAATGGAGGGGTTTGGGCACGGCCCCAAGGGATGTTAATAACCCCGCCGGACGCAAGCACCGGGGCGGACTTGGACTGATTGACACCCGCCGAAAGACTGGGGTAAGTTGCCCGAATGATTACTTGGCTCCAGAACGCCACCGGCAAGCACCACCGCATCATCTTCGGATTCCTGCTCGTGGTCATCGTGGTCTCCTTTGTCTTCTACGGGTTCGCCGGTCGCGGTGCCCTTAGCTCCGGGGCCTACATGTACCAAGGTGTCGACCTCAATGACTCCGCCGTCCGCGCCCGCTTCCGTGACGCGACTTTCTTCGCTCAGATGACCGGACAGCGCATGAACGAAAATGGCTTGGTCCAGCGCGTCGCTGAACTCAGCCTCGCCGACGCCCTCGACATCCCCTCCCCCTCCGACGTCGAGATCCGCCGCATTGCCCGCGAGATGACGACCTCTCCCGATGGCAAGAATGCGGACGGCCTGAATAAGTTCATCGAATTCTCCGCCAAGCAACTCAACACCTCCGACCTCGAGACCCGCGGCCGCTTCGAGTCCTACATCAAGGATACTTGGCGGATTCAGAAAGCCATCACGACCCTCGCTGGCTCCGGTCACGCCACCGCCAGCCAGATCAAGCGTATCCTCGATCGCGAACGTACCAAGTGGACGGTCGACGCCGCCACCTTCGCCGCCACCGGCTTCAAACCTGAGATCAAGGTCGACGATGCTAAGGTGAAAGAAGCCTTCACGGTCAACATCCAGAACTACCTCCTGCCCCCGCAGGTCGCCGTCACCGCCGTGACGATCACCCTCGCCCCTTCCGTCACCGACACCGCTCCAGTCAGCGACGACGAAATCATCAACATGGGCTATAATCAGGCCGAGAAGTTCAAGTTCGAGACCGGCAAGGTCAAGGAGCAGGCCCTCGCCAAGCGCACGGAGCTCGAGAAGCTCGTCCGTGCCGACCGCGCCATCACCAACCTCGCCGGGCAGATCTCCGACGAGCTCGCTGAGAAATTCGCCACCGATATGGTCAAGGCTGACAGCAAGGAACTTGCCGCCTGGATCAAGGCCAAGAATGCCAAGCTCACCGTGATCCCCTCCTTCGAAGTCATCAATCCGCCCACCGTCGCCAAGATTCCCGCCGAAGCCCTGCGCGTGGCCGGCGAACTCACCGAGAAGGAATGGCGTACCGAAGTCTATCGCTCCGAAGAAGGCGCGACCTTCGTTCTCCTCAACAAGCGCACCGCCGAACGCCTCCCGACCTTCGAAGAAGCCAAGGTCAAGGCCGTCGAGAATTGGAAGAAGTCTCAGTTCAACCGCCTGCTCGCCGATGAGGTCGCCAAGCTCGGCAAGGCGATCCAAACCGACATCGCCGCCGGCAAGTCTTTCACCGATAGCGCCAAGGCCCATAAGCTCGTGCTGTCTTCCCCGGAAGCCTTCACGGTCTACGCGGTACCCGAAGCCATCAACGGCGCCAACGAGAGCACGGGCCTCCTGATCGAAGCCGCTGGCGTCGGCAAGGTCACCGCCGGCATCCGCACCACCAAGGGCGACTACGTGTTCATCCGGCCCGCGAAAAGCGAGATCCCGAAGGACGCTGCGAACATCGAACAGAGCCGCCTCTTCGCCCAGCGCATCTCCCAGCGTAACGCCTACTTCACCGGTATCGGCCTAGTCCAGGACATCGTCCCGGCCCCTGTCCAAGCCAAGTAAGGGAGTTAAAAGGCCCACTGGAACCCCTCCGGAGGCCTCCTCCCGAGGGGTTCTTTATTTGGACCCGATTACGGCTTTACCAACCCCTACCCCAACCCCTACCCCTTTCTTATCACAATGTCCCAGGTCCGCGTCCGCTTCGCTCCCAGCCCCACTGGCTTCTTCCACATTGGAAGCGCCCGCACGGCCCTATTCAACTGGCTCTACGCCCGCCACACGGGCGGCAAGTTCATCCTGCGCATCGAGGACACGGACAAGGAGCGCAACTCCGACGCCTTCCTGAAGGTGATCTTCGACTCAATGCGCTGGCTCGGCATGGATTGGGACGAAGGCCCCGAGGTCGGCGGCGAATTTGGTCCGTACTTCCAGTCTCAGCGCACCGAACTCTACAAAGCTAAGCTCCAGGAGCTCGCCGCCAAGGGCCGCGCCTACGAAAAGGACGGTGCCTGGTGGCTCCGCCTCGAAGGCGCCCGCTCCCCCGCCTACGACGATCACCTGAAAAAGGATTACGAAAAAGTCGATGCCGCGCCGATGGTACTGCACGACATGGTCCGCGGACAGGTCGCCCGTGTCGAAGATCGCGACTTCGTGATCTTCCGCTCTAATGGCGAGCCGGTCTTCCACTTCGTCAACGTCGTCGACGACATCGAGATGAAGATCACGCACGTGATCCGCGGCGAGGACCACCTCTCCAACACTTCGAAACACCTCGAGCTCTTCAAGGCCTTCGGTGCCAAGCCGCCCATCTACGGCCACATCCCACTCATCCTGAAGACCGACGGCCCAGGTAAGATGTCTAAGCGCGACAAGGGCGCCCTGATTGAGGAATACCAGCAGCGCCGCTACCTACCCTCCGCCGTCCGTAACTACCTCTGCCTGCTCGGCTGGACGCCGGCCGACGGCAAGGAAGTGCTGCCGATCGAAGAGATTGTCCGCCAGTTCGAGATCTCCGCAGTCCACCAGTCCAATGCCCGCTTCGACGAGCGTAAGATGTCCCACATTAATGCGCAGACGCTCCGTGGCCTACCCGCCGCCGAGTTCGCCACGCTTGCCCGCCCAATCCTGCTCGAGACCAAGGTCATCGACGCCTCGGTCTCCGACGCGCGCCTCACCGAAGTCCTGGGTATCGTCCAGGAGAAGGTAACCTCGCTCGAACACCTGCCAGAGTTCATGGGCTTCTTCTTCACCGCCGACTTCAAGAAGGACGAAGGCGCGATGGCCAACCTCACCAAGAAGGGCGGCGACCCGGTCGCCCGCATCCGCGAACTTCTGCCGACCCTCGAAGCCGCTGCCTGGACCGAGCCGGCCCTCGAGGCCGCCTTCGCCACCGTCGGCGCTGCCCACGAGCGTAAGCCTACCGACTACTTCGCGCCGGCCCGCTTCGCGGCCTCCGGCCAGGGCGGTGGCGCTCACCTCCTCGGCGTCCTCCGCGTCCTCGGACGCGACACGACCCTCGCCCGCCTCAAATCCTTCGCCGGCTGATCCCACCTTTGCACTTTTGCACAGGCGCTCGCGCCGATTTGCACTTTTGCACCCCTCCTGATCTTTTCGTCCATGTCTTCCGAAACCCCTGCGCCGGCGGCCCACCGCCACTTCATCCAGCAGATCATCGACGCCGACCTGGCCGCAGGTAAGCACGCGTCCATCTCCACGCGTTTCCCCCCGGAACCCAATGGCTACCTGCACGTCGGCCACGCGAAGTCCATCTGCCTGAACTTCGGCCTCGCCCTCGAATTCAAGGGCCGCTGCCACCTCCGCATGGACGACACGAATCCGACCAAGGAAGAGGTCGAATACGTCGACTCGATCAAGGAGGACGTCCGCTGGCTGGGCTTCGAATGGAACGAGCACTACTACCAGGCGTCGAACTACTTCGAGCGCATGCACGCCGACGCCATCAAGCTGATCAAGCTCGGTAAGGCCTACGTCTGCTTCCTCTCGCAGGACCAGATTCGCGAATTCCACGGCGACGAAAAAACGGCCGGCAAGCCGAGCCCGACCCGCGACGCTTCCATCGACGAAAACCTCGCGGCTTTTGAGAAGATGACCCGCGGCGAATTCGACGAAGGCAAGGCGGTCCTCCGCGCCATGATCGACATGGCCTCGCCGAACATGCACATGCGCGACCCGGTCATCTACCGCATCCGCAAGGCCCACCACCACAACACCGGCGACAAGTGGTGCGTCTACCCGATGTACGACTACGCCCACCCGCTCGAAGACGCATACGAAGGTATCACCCACTCGATCTGCACGCTAGAGTTCGAAGTGCACCGCCCCTTCTACGACTGGCTCCTCCGCACGCTCGACACTCCCGCCAAGCCGCAGCAGATCGAGTTCGCCCGCCTCAACCTGACCTACACCGTCATGTCGAAGCGCCGCCTGCTCGAGCTCGTGCAGGAAAAGCGCGTCTCGAGCTGGGACGACCCCCGCATGCCCACCATCTCCGGCATGCGCCGCCGCGGCTACACGCCCGCCGCAGTCCGCAAGTTCTGCGAGACGATCGGCATCACCAAGCATAACTCGCTCTCCGACGTCGCCCTCTTGGAGCACGCCGTCCGCGACGACCTCAACAAGTCCTCCTCCCGCTTCATGGCGGTGCTCGATCCGGTCCGCCTCGTCATCGAGAACTACCCCGAAGGCCAGGTCGACGAGCTCGACGCCGTCAACAACCCCGAAGACCCCTCCGCCGGCACCCGCAAGGTGCCCTTCTCTAAGACGCTGCTCATCGAGCGGGCCGACTTCATGGAGATTCCAGAAAAGAAGTATTTCCGCCTCACGCCCGGCCAGGAGGTCCGCCTCCGCTGGGGCTACTTCGTGACCTGCACCGGCTGCAAGAAGGACGCTGCTGGCAACGTCATCGAAGTCACCTGCACCTACGACCCCGCCACCCGCGGCGGCGACTCCCCCGACGGCCGCAAGGTCAAGGGCACCATCCATTGGGTTTCTGAAAAGCACGCTGGTGACGTCGAGGTCCGCCTCTACGACCGCCTCTTCGCACACGAGGACCTGAACGATATTCCCGAAGGCACCGACTGGCGCACGCTCCTCAATCCCGGCTCGCTCAAGACCATCCGCGGCTTCGTCGAGCCCGCCCTCCTCGCCCTCGCGCCGAGCACCCGCGTGCAGTTCGAACGCACCGGCTACTTCTGCGCCGACGCCAAGGACTCCCAGCCCGGCAAGCCCGTCTTCAACCGCACCGTTGGCCTTAAGGACTCCTGGGCGAAGGTCGCGGCGAAGTAAGTTAGGGGCGCGACGACGTCGCGTCCGTTCGCCGTGCATCATACCTCAAGGTAGGGCGGGCTCTCCGAGCCCGCCACTGCTTCGCTTTACGGACGGCTCGGAGAGCCGTCCCTACCATCGCCTACCCCCACCCCTACCCCTGCCCCTACCCCTATCTTAAACACCCTTGACCCACCCCCCGCCCTCCCTTTGATGCACCTTCTAGCTGGTAACAAAGGAGAGGTGGCAGAGTGGTCGATCGCGCTGCATTGGAAATGCAGTGTACCGCAAGGTACCGAGGGTTCGAATCCCTCCCTCTCCGCCAGCTAGGTTTCGAGCCTAAAAGGCCGCCCTTTCCCGGGTTGGCTATGTCTACTCTGACAAAGACTCTAACAAGCCAAGCGAGGTCAGATCGCCACCAGGACGAAGGTCAGGGCGAGCTTGTAGCGGAGACGTAGCTTGGAGATGAAGACGGCGCCAATGAGACCGATGGAGATACCGCTGAGGTACTGGTTCCAAAAGAAGCCGAAGCCTTCTTTGGCGTCCGCAAAACTCGTCATGAGAGCCATCCGGAACGGCAGAGCACAAAGGACGACGATGAAGTAGCCGGCGATCTCCCGACGGAGGTTCCGCTTAAAGTCCGAAGGGTGATTATTTGACATGTTCGAAGGGTTTCTCGGCGGGGACGATGACGGGGGCGATGACGGACTTCCACACGACATAGCCGGCGGGCAACATGTGGATATTCCCGGGAATAAAGAGTTCTTCCTTGGGCTTTCCATCGGCGCCGATCAGCGGCTCGGTGACGTCGATGAACTTCATCCAAGGCTGAGTGGCGCACTCCTTGGCGATCAGCTCATTCGTCTTACGCAGGTCGGCGATCTTCTCGAAGCGCTTGCCGGGGCTGGGCACGACCCCGAGGACGTAAAGGCGCGCCTCGGGCAGTGCGGCATGCAGCTTGCCGTGAAGCTTGCGGAAGTTCGCGAGTACTTCCTCGGGCTGGGTGCCGGCGTTGATATCGTTGCTGCCTTCGTAAAGGATGACCGCGCGGGGCTTGAACGGGATGGCGAGATTATCGATGAACAGGTCGGCGGCCTGGGTCATGCGGCTCCCGCCGATGCCGAAGTTATGGACGGTGAGCGGCGCGAGGTCCTCCTTCACGCTCTTCCATAACTGCATGTGCGAACTGCCGATACAGATAACGGAGCCAGGCGCCGGTGGCTCCTTCTGCGCGGCCGCCAGCACCTTCTGATACAAGGCCAGCACCTTCGAGGGCGAAGACTTGTCCGTCAGGACCTCGTCCGCCGCGAAGACCGCGGAAGTCGCCAGTAGGAGCGCGCAAAGCAGACGAAGGGTCATGCCGATTACTTAGCCTCTTTGACCTTCTTGGTCTTCTTCTTTTTCTCTTCCTTGTTGCCGCTGCGGCCCGAGCCGTCGCCAACCTCATCCTTATAGCCGGCAGCGGGATTCAGGCCGGTCAAAGCGGCGGCCAGGCGGGCACGGGCAGCCACGGCGGCTTCATCCTTGGTGTCAGCCGCGACGGCGACTTCCTTGAACGGGGCGTCCTTCATGTCGTAAAGGGTGCCGGACTGGTCGAGTTTCCAGCCCGCCTCGCGAACGTAGTAATTATTGCTGAGCTGGCAATAGGCCCAGGTGCGCGGGGACTGGGTGTCTCCCTTGAACTGTGAGACGAGGCTACGCCCGTCGATGACGCGACCGGTCGGCAGCGGGGCACCGGCGACTTCGGCGAAGGTCGGCAGGAGGTCGCTGGCGTCGGCGACATTGGCGTTCACCTTGCCGGCCGGGGTGACACCGGGCCAGGTGGCGAAGAACGGCACAAGTCCGCCGCCTTCCTTCATGGAGCCTTTCTCCCCTTCAATACGCTTACCGCCGATGGTCGCATCAGGGGCGTTGGCCTTGGCGCTACCGTTGTCGCCCATGAAGACGATCAGGGTGTTTTCGCGCAGCTTCAGACGGTCGAGCTCGGCCACCAGCTTGCCGACGAGTTTATCCATGTAGACGATGTTATCCGTGTAATGGCGCTTACGCTTGGCGTCCTCGGACTCACCCTTCTGGGCCGGGGCGCTGTCCGGCGTGGGCAGGATCTCGCCGTGCACGTGGGACATGGAATAATAAAGGAAGAACGGACCAGCCTTATGCGCCTCGAGCCAAGCGGTCGCATCCTTGTGGAGCAGATCGGGGATATACTCGTCGTCCTTCACCTTGATGGTCTTGCCGTCGAGCACGTAGGTATCCGGATCGCCGCGGACTTCGCCGCCTTCGGACATCGGCTTGGCCACCTTGCTGTTCCAATACATACCGCTGCCTTTGAAATGTAAGTCATGATCAAAGCCCCACTGGGACGGGTCGCCCGAAGGTGAAAGCTGACCCCACTTACCGATCATCGCCGTGGCGTAGCCGACCTTCTTGAGGACGTTCGGAATCATGACCTCAGCCTTCTCGCCGGTACGGATGATAGTCTTACAGGCATCCTGCGTGACGGCGCCAGAGCGGAAGGCATAGCGTCCGGTCAGGATCAGCGCACGTGATGGCCCGCAGAGCGGCGCGGTGTAGAAACGGGTGAAGCGGACGCCGCTATTCGCCAGGGCGTCAATGTTCGGGGTTTTGTAGCGGTCGGAACCGTTACATCCCAGTTCAGGGAAGCCCAGATCGTCCGCCAAGATATAGACGATGTTCGGCTTGGCGTTCGCCCCGATGAGCGAGGAGAGGCAGGCCGAGAAGACAGCCGAGAGCACGAGGAGGGGACGAAGGGGCATGGGATTACCCCTATGCAACCCCCGGCCCTAGGTAAAGTTTCCTTCGAGATTCGGGGATTCCATCCCCGGGGCATAACCCTAAGGTGGCCAAATGCGCCCCCTACCCCTCGCCCTAGGCACACTGCTAGCCCTTACCCAAGCCTTTGCCGCCGACATCAAGGTCACCCCTAATGAAGCCGTGGACGTCGCCCAGGACGGCAAGGTCGTCGCCCGCTTCATGATGGCCCACGACGTCAGCACCCCGGCCAAGCGCCTGGATAACTACAAGCCCTACCTCCACGTCTTCGACCCCAGCGGCGCCCTGCGCCTGACCAAGGGCCCGGGCTTCAACTTCACCCACCACCGCGGGATCATGATCGGCTTCATGAAAATCACGGTCGATGGCAAGACCTACGACCGCTGGCACATGGTCAAGGGCGACCAGGTCGTCACCGCGATCAAGCCGACGGACTCCGGCTTCGTGGCATCGATCGACTGGCAAGGCGCCTCGGACCAGGATAAGCCGATCCTCACCGAAGAGCGTGTCTTCACCTTCACGAAGCCCGTCGCGCCCTTCTACCTCGGCATCGAGATGAAGAGCACGCTGAAACCTGACCATGGCGAAGCCAAGATTGATGGCGACCCGGAGCACGCGGGCGCACAGTTCCGCCCGTCCGAGAAGATCGAAGGCGCGAAGACGACGTACATCTATCCGGGCAAAGATGTCCTGATCCATAAGGTCAAGGACCTCACCTGGGTCGCCGAGATCTTCACGATTGAAGGCAAGACCTTCACGGCTCTGCTGCTCAACCACCCTTCGAATCCGAAGGACACGGCCTTCTCGGCTTATCGCGACTACGGACGCTTCGGCGCCTTCCCGAAGGGCGTCGCCACGCTGGAGTCCCCTTTCAAGCTGCGCTACCAGTGGCTGATCGCCGAAGGCGATGTCCGCGACGCCGCGGCCTTCCAGCAGGCCTACAATACCTTCGCGGGCACGAACGAGCCCACCCCGGCCGTGACGATCATGCTCGCCGAACAGCCGAAGCCGAAGGCTCCGGCGAAGAAGTAAGCCTTACTTGGCCGAAAGCTTCGGCACCTCGGCCGGCTTCC
>Ga0209500_10000855_pt1 | contig 24454 bp, 18 predicted proteins | sample S_140212_EF_Meta_FD_187323 | JGI IMG/M metagenome (GOLD analysis project Ga0209500, IMG submission 187323) | Freshwater microbial communities from Lake Simoncouche, Canada to study carbon cycling - S_140212_EF_MetaG (SPAdes) (version 2) | ecosystem: Environmental > Aquatic > Freshwater > Lake ...
ATAATATGGGATCATTTACAAATCAACCAGACTTTGCTACAAGAGCAATGGAAATAACTCCGTCTGACGATCTTACTCCAGACAACAATCTTGGTAAGGCCGCTTTATATATTAGCGATGCCGCAGCCGCTACTTGTACCGTAACTGTACAAATGCCTGACAGGAATGGTGATTTAGCTCCGGTAACATTTAAAAATGTGCCTAGAGGAACTTTTCTACCTATTTGCGTAGACTACTTACTAGAATCTGGCACAACCGCAACTAGAATAATCGCATACTGGTAATATAAAATAAAATAAAATGACAACAGAAGAAATTGCAGGAAAGTTAGCATACTTTCACGAACAAATCCACATGATACACTGGGAAACCAGAAGTTTTGCAGAACACAAGGCAACTGGTGGATTTTACGAATTTATACAGGATTTCAAGGATGACATCGTAGAAAAACTAATGGGTTATACCGGAAAAAGAATTAAAGCTTTGAAGATTGAAACTATTGTTGCAAATGCAGATGCAATGGGTATTGCAGATGATATTATGAAATTTTCAAAAGATTTAGAAAGTTTTGGGGATTCATCTGGGTATGGTGATATTAGTAATTTAGCACAGTCTTTATCTGGAGAAACTGCAAAAGTAAAATATCTGTTAACATTATCATAAATTAGTAATCAATTAAATTAAATAAAATGGAAGTAGTAAAACAAGTAACACAAGAACAATTAGAAAAAATTCGTAACCAACAAAAAGATCTTAATTCTATATTAACCAACATTGGTATATTAGAATCACAGAAGCATTCACTTTTGCATTCTTTAGCAGATCTTAATAAAGTTATTGAAGAAACTAAGATGGAACTTGAAAATCAATATGGCGCTGTTAATATTAACTTAGAGACAGGTGATTGTACTCCTATCGAAAAAACCGAGGAGTAATCATGAGTTCCGTTATTAGAAAAATAAGCATTGGCGCCGATTATAAAAATGACGCAATGCACTATTCTATTTCACAAGTAGTATATGGGGGACACGAAATCTCCCATATCCTATTTGATGAGGAAGATAGGTCTTATAATATCTATATCAAAAAAGAAGACGAAATAATGCCGTGGAAGAAATTTAATTTTAACATGGCAATCTCTGTTGAATATGATTTAGAATATTGATGAAAAGTTTATTTAGTTTTATAGTTACACCTGCGGGGCAAAGATACGATAATAGTATTGATGTAAACGGTAAAGAATTAATTATAAATACCAAGATAGAAACTTTTAAAGCTGTAAATAATTTAGCCACAGTGGTTGCAATACCAATGGCTTTTAAAACTGATATAAAAGTTGGTGATATAGTTGTGATACATCATAATGTTTTCCGTAGATTTTATGGAATGAAAGGAGAACAAAAAAATAGTAGATCTTATTTTACAGAGGATTTATATTTTTGTGATGCAGATCAAATATATTTATACAAAACAGGCACGGAATGGAAAACATTTGGTGATCGTTGTTTTGTTAAGCCAATTAAAAATACAGACTATTTAAAGCTTGATAAAGAACAAAAGCATATTGGTATATTAAAATATGGAAACAGCTCCTTAGACGAGCTTAAAATCAATCCTGGAGACCTTGTGGGTTATAAACCATTTGGTGAATTCGAATTTATTATAGATGACCGGCGATTGTATTGTATGAAATCAAATGATATTGTAATTAAATATGAGTACAAAGGAAACGAAGTTGAATATAACCCAGCTTGGGCAAAATGATTGGGTTGTTTATAGGCATATTAGATTAGATAAAAATACGCCGTTTTATATTGGCATAGGGAAGGATATAAGTAGACCCTATAATAAAAAAGATAGATCCAATTTTTGGAAAAGTATAATTGGTAAAACAGAATATGCTGTAGAGATTCTTTTTGAATACTTAACAAAAGATCAGGCAATAGAAAAAGAAATAGAGTTTATAGAATTATACGGTAGAGTTGATTTAAAAACCGGTACTCTCTGTAACATGACTTGCGGGGGAGAAGGCACCGGAAAATTAAATGAGGACTTAGAGTTTATTAGAAGAAAAAAAATAATTGCCACCTTAACCGGCAAAAAAGCTTCTGAGCAATCTAAAATAAAAAATTGTTTGAGTAAAAAAAATAGGATGCCGGTAATAATTAATGGCATTGAATATCCTTCTTTAAGAAAAGCTGCGTTAGCTTTTGGAGTCCATAAGAGTACTATAAAAAAATTATATTATATTAAATAAAATGGACATTAAAGAAACTAAAAAAAATATTATAAGAGCTGGGCGAAAAGCAGTCGATGAATTAGTCAAAGTAGCGGAGGAAGCAATTATAGACAGCGGTGATGATATATCGGCAGATAGATTAAAGAATGCAGCAGCGACTAAGAAATTAGCGATATTTGATGCATTTGAAATCTTAACACGCATTGAGATGGAAGAAAAACTAATCAATGATGAAGAATTTGCTAAAACAGATACCACGCAAAAAGTATTCAAAGGTTTTGCAGAAGGGAGATCTAAATAATGTACGAACAAACTTTATATAAGATATTGCCCGGTTATATAACAAAGAAGACTTTAGAGCAAGGCAATAGGAATAAGAAATGGAAGTACGGCTATGATAAGGATAATGATATGGTTGTCATTAGCAAAACCGGAAAGATTGGTGAAATATACGAGATCCAAAACTTAAAGATTGCACTGCCTTTAGAGGAGAATGTATACAAAAGATCAGAAGTAAAAGAAGAACAATTTTGGCAACAGTTTGTTTATCCAAAAGAATTGGATAAATTAAAAAGCGTTTTTGATTGGAATAAACAGCCAGATCACTTTAAAGAGAGATGGTATGATTATATAGATAATGAGTTTAAATACAGGGACGAAGGTTTTTTCTATTATAGTAATGGAAAACCAACATATATAACTGGGACTCATTACATGTACCTGCAATGGAGTAAAATTGATGTAGGTGCACCTGACTTCAGGGAATCAAACAGATTGTTCTTTATATTTTGGGAAGCATGTAAAGCTGATCCAAGATGTTATGGAATGTGTTATTTAAAAAATAGACGTTCCGGATTTTCTTTTATGTCATCATCAGAGCTTGTAAATCAAGCAACTATGTCCAGTGACTCGCGCTTTGGTGTGTTATCAAAGTCTGGAGCTGATGCTAAGAAAATGTTTACCGACAAGGTTGTACCAATCTCTGTTAACTATCCTTTCTTTTTCAAACCAATACAAGACGGTATGGATAGGCCTAAAACAGAATTGGCTTATCGTGTGCCTGCTTCAAAATTAACAAGAAGAAAGCTAGATTCAAATGAACAATTAGCGGAACTTGAAGGACTCGATACAACTATTGACTGGAAGAATACCGGAGACAATAGTTATGATGGTGAAAAGTTAAAACTATTAGTTCACGATGAAAGCGGTAAATGGGAGCGACCAGATAATATCTTAAACAACTGGCGTGTAACAAAAACAACATTAAGGTTAGGTAGTAGAATTATTGGTAAATGTATGATGGGGTCAACCTCAAATGCATTAGACAAGGGAGGAGAAAACTTTAAAAGACTTTATCATGATTCAGACGTATCAAAAAGAAACCGCAATGGACAGACTAGTTCAGGATTATATAGTTTGTTCATACCTATGGAATGGTCGTACGAGGGATTCATTGATACTTATGGGTTACCTGTGTTCGATACTCCAGACAAACCAGTAAAAGGTGTTGATGGAAATTGGATTGAATATGGCGTTATTGAACATTGGCAGAATGAAGTTGATGGTTTAAAACAAGACGCAGATGGATTAAATGAATACTACCGCCAGTTTCCAAGAACCGAACAGCATGCATTTAGAGATGAGACAAAGCAATCTTTGTTTAATCTTACAAAAATATACGAACAAATAGATTACAATGAAGATATACGGAACACAAGTGTAGTAACTCGTGGTAGTTTTCAATGGGAAGGCGGAGTGCTTGATACACGTGTTCAATTCTTTCCTCATAAAGATGGAAGGTTTTTAATTTCATGGGTTCCACCTAAATATCTTCAAAATCGAGTAATAATAAAGGATGGGCTAAAATATCCAGGCAATGAGCACTGCGGTGCATTTGGATGCGATAGTTACGATATATCAGGAACAGTTAATTCAAGAGGATCAAATGGTGCATTGCACGGACTTACTAAATTTACTATGGAGGATATTCCTGCTAATCACTTTTTCCTCGAGTATATTGCCCGCCCTCAAACATCTGAAATATTTTTTGAGGATGTACTTATGGCTTGCGTTTTTTATGGTATGCCGATTTTGGCGGAAAACAATAAACCGCGTTTGTTATATCATTTCAAAAGGAGAGGGTATCGCGGATTCTCTATGAATAGACCTGATAAAGTTTGGAATAAATTATCTCCATTTGAAAAAGAAGTTGGCGGAATACCTAATTCATCTCAAGATATTATACAAGCACACGCTTCGGCTATTGAGACATACATAGAAGAGCATATTGGTTTTAAAGGGGATGATCATGGCACAATGTATTTCCAAAAAACGTTGGAAGACTGGGCAAAGTTTAATATAAATGCTAGAACAAATCATGATGCCTCCATCAGTTCAGGCCTAGCTATAATGGCGTGTAACAAACACAGATACGTGCCAAACAATCCAATACAAAAAGAAAAAATCTTACTAGGTTTTAAAAAATACAATAACGAGGGTTATAATTCACAAATAATAAAATAAATGATTTATACTAATAGTAATAGTTCCTTTCCAAGTCAGGTAGTACCAGACGAGGTAAAACAAAGTTATGATTACGGTAAAGCCGTTGGTCGAGCCATTGAGAATGAATGGTTTAGAGGAGACAGGGTCGGCTGGGGAACTGGAAACCGTTGGGGATCAAATTGGCAAAGATTCCACAACTTAAGACTATATGCTAGGGGTGAACAATCTGTTCAAAAATATAAAGATGAATTATCAATTAACGGCGACTTATCTTATCTTAATTTAGATTGGAAACCAGTTCCCGTTATTCCTAAGTTTGTGGATATTGTAGTTAACGGTATATCTAGTAAAAACTATGATATTAAAGCTTACGCGCAAGACCCGGAATCAATAAAAGAAAAAACAGAATACGCTAGAGCAATCATGGAAGACATGGCTGCAAAACAATTCTTGATGGAAATGCAACAAAAACTTGGTATAAATGGATTCTCACAGGATCCAGCTAAGTTACCTGAAGATCAAGAAGAGCTTGAAATTCATTTACAATTAAGTTACAAGCAAGGCGTTGAAATAGCAGAAGAGGAAGTTATTAATCAGGTACTTGCAACAAACAAATACGAGCTAATTAATAGGAGAATAAATTACGACCTAACAATATTAGGTATTGCAGCGGCAAAAACCAATTGGAACAAAGCAAATGGTATTGTATTAGAGTATGTCGATCCTGCTAATTTAGTTTACTCATATACAGAAGATCCAAACTTTGAAGACTTATGGTATGTTGGTGAAGTTAAATCTATTAGTTTAGAAGAACTTAAAAAAGAGTTTCCTGATTTAACCACAGACGACTTAAAAGAAATAGAAAAATTTCCAGGTGATAACAATTATACTCGTAACTATTACGGTCAAGACTATGATAATTCCTCTGTACAAGTATTGTACTTTGAATATAAAACGTATTCAGAACAAGTATTTAAAATCAAACAAACAGAATTCGGATTAGAAAAAGCATTAGAAAAGCCTGATACTTTTAATCCGCCTGCAAATGACAATTTCAGTAGAGTATCTAGGAGTATAGAGGTATTATACAGTGGCGCTAAGATATTAGGGTACGAAAAGATGTTACGTTGGGAAATGTCAGAGAATATGACTAGACCAGCGGCCGACACAACAAAAGTAGAAATGAACTACACCATTTGTGCCCCAAGAATGTACAAAGGTAAGATAGAATCTTTAGTTAGTCGTATTACAGGGTTTGCGGATATGATTCAGCTTACGCATTTAAAACTGCAACAAGTACTATCAAGAATGGTGCCGGATGGAGTTTTTGTCGATGTAGACGGATTAGCAGAAGTTGATTTAGGTAATGGAACAAACTATAACCCGACCGAGGCATTAAACATGTACTTTCAAACGGGTAGTATTGTTGGTAGATCCCAAACACAAGACGGCACAGGTAATCCTGGTAAAATACCTATTCAAGAATTACAAACATCAAATGCAAATGGTAAGATACAGTCTTTAATTTCTACTTACCAATACTATTTGCAAATGATTAGAGATGTGACCGGATTGAATGAAGCAAGAGATGGTAGTACGCCTGATCCAAAAGCTTTAGTAGGTTTGCAAAAAATGGCAGCAGCAAATTCAAACACGGCGACCCGTCATATTACACAATCAAGTTTATATTTAACTTTACGTTTATGCGAAAATATATCATTGAGAGTGGCGGATTCATTAAAGTTTCCATTGACTGCACAATCATTACGTGAAAGTATATCAACATTTAATGTTAAAACGCTTGAGGAGTTAATGAATTTAAACCTGCATGACTTTGGTATATTCTTAGAATTAGAACCAGATGAAGAAGAGAAAGCGCAGTTAGAACAAAATATACAAATAGCATTACAATCAGGCGGTATTGATCTTGAAGATGCAATTGATTTAAGACAAATTAAAAATCTTAAGTTAGCTAATCAATCTTTAAAATACAAAAGAAAGAAAAAACAAGAAAGAGATCAAGCAAACCAACAAGCAAACATACAAGCACAAGCGCAAGCAAATGCACAACTAGCGGAACAAACCGCTATGTCAGAAGTGCAGAAACAACAAGCATTAGCGCAAACAGAAATACAGATTGAGCAAGCAAAAGCGCAATTCGTAATACAAAGATTACAACAAGAGATGCAAATCAAGCAACAATTGATGGCGCAAGAATTCCAATATAATCAGCAACTAGCTCAAATGCAAGTAGATATGCAAAAGCAAAAGCTTAACAGTATGGAAGACCGCAAAGACAGTCGCGTTAAAATGCAAGCCACTCAACAAAGTGAATTAATTGATCAAAGAAAAAATGATACATTACCAAAAAACTTTGAATCACAATTTGATAATGTTAAAAGCGGCTTTGGCTTGGGTACTCTTGATCAAATGTAATTAATTAACCAATTTTATAATATTATATCATGTCAGAACAAATTAAACAAGAGGGGGAATTCAAAATGCAAAAAAGAAAACCCGCTATGAAAAAACTTGAAAAACCATCTCAAGTAACTAAAGTAGACTTAAACCCTAAAAAAGAAGAAGATGCCATTCAAGAGCAAACAGCAAATGAAAGCGTGTTACGCACAGAACAGCCCGAAGTGGGATTGCAAGAAGTGGTCCAAGGAAACGAAGAGCATAAAGAGCCTGCCGAACAAGATGAAAAAGAAGTAATTGTAATTAATGCTCAAGAAGAACCTGCGGCGCAAGTTGTAGCGGAATTGGCAAAAGAGTTAGATGAAGCAATTGCGGAAAGCAAAAGTTCTGGTATACAATTACCGGAAAATGTTGAAAAGCTTGTTTCATTTATGCAAGAGACAGGTGGTACGGTAGAAGACTACGTGCGATTAAGTGCAGATTATTCTACAATCAGTACAGAAGCATTATTAAAAGAGTACTATAAAAAATCAAGACCTCATTTAGATAGCGAAGAAATTGAATTCATGATGGAAGACAATTTCAGTTATGACGAGGAAGAAGATGATGAGCGGGACATCAGAAAAAAGAAACTCGCATTTAAAGAAGAAGTTGCAAAAGCAAGAACCTTTTTGGACAACCTTAAAAATAAATATTACGATGAGATCAAGTTGAAACCATCGGTAAGTAAGGAACAACAAAAAGCACTTGACTTTTTTAACCGATACAATGAAGATCAAAAGGCTGCAGAGTCTAAGCATTCAAAGTTCAAGGATGATACAAAAAACTTTTTTACACAAGATTTCAAAGGTTTTGATTTCAATTTAGGTGAAAAAACATTTAAGTATAATATCCCGAACAGCGATGCGGTAGTTGAAAAACAATCAAATATTACAAACCTAGTTAAGAAGTTCTTAAACAATAATGGTGAAGTTACAGATTTGGGTGGTTATCACAAAGCTATGTATGCTGCTGAAAACATCGACACAATTGCAAAACACTTTTATGAGCAAGGCAAAGCTGATGCTGTAAAAGAAGTGGTAGCAAAATCCAACAACATTACGACTGAGTCACGTAAGATGCCTACAGGTGATGTGTTTGTTAATGGATTAAAAGTTCGAGCGATTAACGGCGTTGATTCTTCAAAATTAAAAATACAAAGAAGAACTTAACAATTAAAAATTAGAAATTATGGCAAATGTTACGCCTACCTTTGGGTCAATTACACCCTCACAGAAACAGCAAGCGCTGTCTACAAATTATTTAAACTTTACCGATCCTAACAACGCGGATTTCTCATCTTTTGCGCAACAATATTTGCCAGAGATTTATGAAGCTGAAGTAGAACGTTACGGAAACAGAACTCTTTCTGGATTCTTACGTATGGTTGGTGCTGAAATGCCAATGACTTCAGATCAAGTTATCTGGTCAGAACAAAACCGTTTGCATGTAGCTTACGATGATGTTGAAATTACTGATGGAAACACTATCACAATTCAAAACATCGATTTGTCTCCAGCAAACCCAGCTGATTACGTTGCTAACGTATTGTCAATCAACCAAACAATTGTTATTATGAACCCTACTACAGGCGTTGAATTAAAAGCAATTGTAACAAGCAAACCAACCCCTGGAAGCGGTGTAGTAGATGTTGCATCTTATACTACAGCAAACTTGGTTACTGGAGCTTTCACAGCCGGTGACGTTGTTAAAATCTTTGTTTTTGGTTCTGAGTACGCAAAGGGATCAACATTAACTGGTGACGATTACCAAAGCATTACACCTTCATTTACTCAATATTCAAACTCTCCAATTATTATCCGTAACAAATATGCGGTTAATGGTTCTGACACAGCTCAGATCGGATGGGTTGAAGTTGCTACAGAAGATGGAACAGGTGGTTACTACTGGTATTTGAAAGCTGAATCTGAAACTCGTTTGCGTTTTGAAGATTACTTAGAAATGGCTTTGATTGAAGGTGAATTAGCTACACCTACTTCTGCTGCTGCAAACTTAGGTACGCCTAAAAAAGGTACTCAAGGTTTATTCTCAGCTGTACAAGAAAGAGGTAACGTATTGAACAACTTCTCTGTAGCTGGTGGATTAACTGAATTTGACAGTATCCTTAAAAACTTAGATACTCAAGGAGCTATTGAAGAAAACATGCTTTTCTTAAACCGTGCTACCTCACTTGACTTTGATGATATGCTTGGTTCATTATCTTCTGGAGCTAATGGTGGTGTTGCTTACGGGTTGTTTGAAAACTCCTCTGAAATGGCATTGAATTTAGGTTTCTCTGGTTTCCGTCGTGGATCTTACGATTTCTACAAAACTGACTGGAAATACTTAAATGATGCTTCTACTCGTGGAGCTGTAGCAAACTCTGGAATTGATGGAGTTTTAATTCCTGCTGGAACATCTACAGTTTACGATCAAATCTTAGGAACTAACATCCGTCGTCCTTTCTTACACGTTCGTTATAGAGCTGCACAAGCTGATGACCGTCGTATGAAATCTTGGGTAACAGGATCTGTTGGTGGAGCATACACTTCTGACTTAGATGCAATGGAGGTACACTTCTTATCTGAAAGATGTTTATGTGTTCAAGGAGCTAACAACTTCGTATTGTTTACATCTGTAGACTAATACAAATAAAGGTAAAGATTGCCCCTGTGGTATTAGCAGGGGTAAATCTTACCCATTAATAAATTTTTAAATTATATTTTATCATGGCAAAAGCTGCACAAACAACAACAAACCCAGAACAATGGGAAATTAAAAGTAGAACTTACTTATTAAAAGGACCACATACTCCTTTAACTTATACAATTTCATCCAGACACTCAAGAAGATTTCCATTATTATGGTTCGACAGAGAGAATGGAGAACAAAAAGAATTAAGGTATGCAACTAATCAATCTTCACCATTTGTACAAGATCAAAAAGGGGAAGCAACTTTAGGACATATCACATTTAAAGACGGTGTATTAACCGTATCAGAAGAGAAACAAAATCTTCAAAAACTATTATCACTTTATCATCCGATGCTAAATAAAAAATACTACGAGTTTGACGCGGTAGTACAAGCAACAGATGAATTAGATGACTTAGAAATTCAATTAGATGCAATGAACGCTGCAAAAGTAATGGATGTTGATCAAGCAGAAGCAATCTTGCGCACAGAGATGGGATCTAAGGTATCTAAGATGACTTCTAAGGAGATAAAAAGAGATTTACTAATATTCGCTAAGAGAAATCCTAAACTCTTCTTAAACTTAGCCGAAGACGAAAATATACAATTAAGAAACTTCGCTATTAAAGCATGTGAATTAAACATTATTAAATTGTCTCAAGACCAACGAGATTTTAAATGGGCAGCAAACGGTAAAAAATTAATGACCGTACCATTTGATGAAAATCCATATGGAGCATTTGCTTCATTCTTGAAGACAGATGAGGGTGTTGAAATCTACAAATCAATAGAGAAAAAAATGGAATAACACGTAATACTAATATTAAGCGGTAGCTCAGGTTACCGCTTTAATATTATAATAAATATAGACAATGGCAATAAATGTAGATACAGTTTATAAGACTGTCTTATTAATACTTAATAAAGAACAACGGGGCTATATGACCCCAGACGAGTTTAATAGGACAGCGGCTCAGGTACAGCTTGAGATATTTGAAAGTTATTTTGATGATCTTAATCAACAATTAAGGGTGCCGGATAATGATAGCGAATATGCTGACCGACAAAAAAATCTACAAGAAAAATTAGCAGTGTTCCACACAATAGGTGAATGCGAGTATGTTGGGCCATACTTTAATGTTCCAGCTTCATCAAATTCATCGCTTGTTGCAACATTGACAACCGTGTTGAATCAATCGCAATATACAATAATCTCACTAACCGCGGCTCAACTATCAGATGGCATAGTTACCGTTGCGTTCGATGGTGTATTACAACCATCTTCAGCTTGGAGTATAAATGGAAATATATTATCGTTGACGGCTTTACCTTTGGCTGGAATTGAAATCAATGTAACTTTAAAACCATATGATTTTTACAAATTGGGCACTGTAATATATAAAGACGAAAAAGAGGTTCAATATGTTCAGCCTCATGAATTACTGGAATTAAATTTATCATCGCTTACAAAGCCAACATTATACTATCCGGTATATAAATATAATAGTTATAGATTATACGTTTATCCAACATCGATTGTAAACGATATAAGTGTAACATACTTACGCAAACCATTAAATCCTTCATGGAACTTTACCGCAACCGCTCCATACTATCAATATGTATATAACCCTGGTTCTTCTGTTAATTTTGAATTACACCCAACAGAGCAGATAAGTGTTATTACAAGGATATTACTTTATTCTGGAGTGGTTATAAAAGACCCACAAATTATACAGATAGCTGCACAGCAAATACAAGCGGAAAATATAAATTCAAAAAGCTAATAAAATATGGCATTTCCAAACGGTGGTTTAATAACCGAAACAAATAGACAGTATTACGAAGGAGCCCAGGGGTTCCAAGTAATGGGTTTTGTACAAAATGAATTCACATTTACGTTTGACACTGAAATAATTTACGGTAGTTGGGATTCTAATGATCCAGACTACGCGTTAAATAATTTCAAGTTATATATAAGTCCTGACGGTTTAAATTATAGTGAGGCGTTACAGGAATATTATATAATTGATAAAACAGTATATTTTGGTTCGCCTGAAACGCCGGTGTATATTGGTAATGGTTACGTGGTTGTAATGCAATTAAAACGTGTTGATGGAGGAAACTATGGTGACCGAGACGCGTATGGCAATACTGTAGAAGAAAATTATGGAGGTTATTCATATATAACGTTAAACGATGTTATCAACAACTTTATGGTAGCTTATGTTGGTAATGGGAAACTTATTGGTGATGCAAAAAGAACAGACGTTATTTTCCATGCTAAGCGTGCGTTACAAGAGTTTAGCTACGATACCCTAAAAAGCATGAAGTCCCAGGAATTAAGCGTCCCGGCAAATTTGTCAGTACCGTTACCTCAAGACTATGTTAATTATGTAAAATTATCCTGGGTTGATCAATCGGGTGTTAAACATATAATATACCCAACTACGCTAACAAGTAACCCGACTGAATTGCCAATACAAGATTCACGCGGTGTTGCAATACAGAGTAGTTATGATGACAATATTCAATCAACTTCATTAACAGAAGAAAGATGGAACACAAATAATACCGGAGGAACAATTGCTCAATCAATGAACTTGTACTCCAATGGTTGGAGCGGATATAATTGGGGATACGGCGGTTTTTATGGGCAAGCTTATGGGCTTGATCCACAGTACGCCAACTACAATGGTACCTATACTATAAATGAGCGCGAAGGTAAAATAAACTTTTCAAGTGATCTTGTTGGTTTAGTTATTATATTTGAATACATATCTGACGGACTGGCGTATGATTTAGACTCAAGAATACCAAAGTTAGCCGAGGAAGCAACTTATGCTTATATTTTGCATGCTATTATCTCAACCCGCGCGAATCAACCAGAATATTTGGTAAGAAGATTGCGAGATGAAAAGAGCGCAAAACTTAGAAACGCTAAAATAAGACTATCTAACATTAAGTTAGAAGAAATTACTCAAGTGATGAGAGGAAAATCTAAATGGATTAAACACTAATTATGGCTGAAATTAAAAATACTTTCTTACAGTCCAAGATGAACAAAGACTTGGATGATAGATTAATCCCGAATGGGCAGTACAGAGATGCTTTAAATATTCAAATAGGCAAATCAGAACAAGATGATATTGGCGCGTTACAAAGCGTATTAGGCAATAGTAATCTGCCTATACCTGCTGATGACTCTGATTTAATCTGTATAGGGTTTTTTATGGACAACCAGAACAACCGTATATATAGATTCTTAACAAATTACATAGACGCAAATCCAAATTTAATAAATTACCCCGATGCAGCGGCTAAGATGAAAATATCGGTATACGATATTAATTCACAGACCTATACTACATTAGTAAGCGGGATATTTTTAAATTTTTCAGCTAATAACTCTTCATATATAAACGGGGTTAATTTAATTGAAAATTTATTATTCTGGACAGACAATAGAAATCAACCTAGAAAAATAAATGTAAATACAGCTTTAGTAAACCCGGGATATTATACAACTGAAACTCAAATTTCCGTAGCAAAATATGCTCCGGTAGAACCTATATCTTTAATAAAAAAATCCGTAACTACGGTAACAAATGTAATCTCATCAAACGAAATAGAAGTAGATGATGCTACAGGTATTGTTGTTGGAATGACAATAATATCGGGCGCCATTGATTCTACTGAATTTGTTACAGTATATGAAGTTGATGGAAATAATATTATACTTTACCAGGACACAACCCTAATTAACATTGGGGATACATTAACATTTTTAATCTCTACTATGACGGATCAATCTGGCGATGAAAATTGGCCTGGAGATCCAGATTTCCTTGAGGATAAATATGTTAGATTTAGTTATAGATTTAGATATGATGATGGAGAATATTCACTAATGGCTCCATTTACACAGATTGCATATATACCAAGACAAAAAGGTTATTTTATAAATGGCGACGAAACTGCTGCGTATAGAAGTACAATTGTAAGGTGGATGGAAAATAATGTTAATAACATTGAATTATTAATACCATTACCTGATACGGGATTAAATATAGTTAATTCGTATAAAATAACAGAACTTGATATTCTATATAAGGAATCTAATTCAAATGCCGTTAAAGTGATAGAAACGGTAACTGTGCAAAGAATAGCATCAGAATCACCAAATATAAATGTTTTTGTACGGCCATACCAATCACAAAAACCGTATAAAACTCTAACAGAAGATCAAACAACGCGGGTTACTGATATTGTACCAGTAAGAGCGCTTGCCCAAGAAATTACAGGCAATAGAGTTATGTATGGTAATTATTATTCTACATATACAGCGCCTAGTTCTATCAACTATAATGTTACCGTAAGCCCTAAAACTTTTTATTTTACAAGTTTTATAGAATACCCAAATCATACATTAAAGCAAAATAGAAATTATCAAGTAGGATTTATATTGTCTGACAAGTTTGGCAGGCAATCACCCGTTATATTATCGACTGTTGATTTAACAACAGTAGGTGGGGGGGCGGTGCCTGTCTTGTATGGCGGGTCGACTGTATATGCTCCATATGTTAGCAAAGAAGCAGGTTACCCCCCTACTAGAGATTGGAATGGTAACGCGCTACTAGTGCTATTAAATAGTGTTATTACTTCAAATCGTAATATACCAAATGGCACACCCGGGTTATATGCTGAATCAATTGGTGGAGTTGGTGGATTTACAGTAACTTATTCCACGGTAACTGGAAACGCATATGTATTTGGATTAGACCCTTCTGTTAGTAATAGTCCGCCAAAAGAGGGTGATTATCTAAGAGGGGAATATACAGATTATGTAGAAATTCTTACCCTTTACAATGTAGGAGATAACTACTTTTTAACCACCGATGGGCAAGCTAATAATTTATATAACTTTAACCCAGCTAATGATCCAGACATTAAATATGCTTATAGATTAAATCAAATAGGCTGGTATTCTTATAAAATTGTAGTAAGACAGCAGGAGCAGGATTATTATAATGTTTATTTACCAGGCATGTTAAATGCATACCCATTAAATCAAACATATGGTTCGCAAGTAATATATACAGGCGATCCAACAACACCTACATTAGAGAATGGAATAAATACTTCAGACTTTCCAACAAATGAATTTAATAAAACAGCACATATTGTTTTAATTAATGATAATATAAACAAAGTGCCTCGTGATTTAACAGAAGTTGGACCTGACCAAAAACAATATCGAAGTAGTGTTGAATTGTTTGGTAGAGTAGAAAATGACGTAACATTGTTAACGTTTGAGGTTGATCCCGTTGTAGATGACCCTTCTGCTTCACAATTTATTTATGATTCCGTAATGCTCCCAAATATATTCCCGCAAATAAGCGTTGGTGATGCAATAAATTATGAGTCACCGGAGCCTTGGTATGCAAATACCGTTATTACAGAAATATTAGAAGACACACCAACTGTTGGTAAATGTACAATAAAATTTTCGCCTGATAATATTACCGTTGAAGACTTTGACACAATAAGCATATTGCTTGGTAAAAACAAACAATATTATCCAACAAGAAAACCAGATACAGTATCATCGATTGCTAATTCAAGAGACTTTGATTTTTTACCAAACTCAGTTGAAAATATTATAGGCACAGCTGGTTTAAATTTATATCAACTACAAACGAATCCAATGATCGGCCGTGTTTCTACAATATCAGGAATTGGTATTGATGGGCAATATATGGTACCTTATCTTGGCGTATATGAAACTCGTCCTGATGAATCTTTATTAGACTTGTTTTGGGAAACCGCAACAACAGGTTTAATATCAGATTTGAATTGGGATGTTTTAACCGGCTCAGACGCGCCAGTTGCTTTGAATGATTTTGAATATTTATTTTTTGAAGATCAAGATAAAAATGGTCCAGATAGCGGAACCGGCGAGGATACATCCCCATATATAACCGAGAACATATATGCAATTAATAATTCAGGAGCGCCAATAATAGCAACAGACGCTCAGATAATATCTGTTTTTGATAATTCAATTCCAGCAAACCCCTGCGCTAGCCGTTTTGCAATTGAACCAGCCGGGTTAGGTCAATTTAGAATAAAGATAGCTGATAGTTTTATTTTTAATCACGATGCACTTACTGCTGGATTATTTAATTTCGAAATACAGTTGCAATATAATGGTGTATGGTATCCATTTTCATTCCAAATACCATTAGGCAATAGAGCTCCAAGATTTACAAACGAACCTTTTGATAACACTATAAATAGAACAACAACTATTATAGAAACATTAACAGCGGTAAACGGATCTTTTACGAATGCTACCACTGATTTATATTGGGAAATAACAAGCGGTAATGACGAAGGTTATTTTGCTATAAATGATTATACAGGAGAATTTTCATTAATTCGTTCTGATATACCAAATGGGATATATACTATTGGCGCGTCCGTTACAGACGCAACTGATTTCACACAAGTTCCGCCATTAAAATTAAATGGAGTTGGAGCATTTCAAAGCTTAACTGATACTACAACTTTTACTATAGTTGTTGTAGGTGATCCATTAACTCCTTGCTTGCGCGATTTTGACTCGGGGGTATTGTGTTATCAAAGTAGGCCTTATGGTTGGGGCCCGGGTTGGACGATAAACAATACGCCAAAAGGTTTTGGCGCGGTATATGTTGGAAAAAAAGACATAATGCCATTAGCAGATGGTATTACATGGCCAGATCTGCCAAGTTGTCCGTGGAATGGACAAAAATACCAAAATGCATTAAATGTAGCAAAAGAAAATGGCTGCACAACATTAACTGGATTAACACAAGGTACTATGCGTTGGGATGTTAAATTGCATGTTGGGATTAGCGACACAACTCAAGGACCTTATTGTATTGGTTCTACTAGACCAGAAAATGTATGGACCGGAGGCAGAGTCAGAACTATTTTATGGTATAGAGAAAACGAAAACGCGGTTTGGCAAACAGCGACAGATGATAATGGTTTCAATTGTTCTATAGAAGCAACTCCTCCGCCTGTTGGTTTTTATGGTGCTCAGCAATTATGGGGTTGGAATACGCCAGCTCGCTTGCAAATTGATCAAGCAATTGAACCAAGGGACGCTTATCGCTTACCTGGTTCTATTTATACCGGAAGTGTTGTAACAAGAGGTTTTTCTTTTTTTACATCAACTCCTGGCGAGTACTGCTTATGTGTTTATGAAGAAGATTCTTTTTATGACAACAGTGGAGTCTTGGGTGCGCAATGTTTTAACCCAGCTAGCGTAGGAGAAGGAATAGGACCTTATGTAAGTGTTGAGATTAGTGATGCAAATTTTACATATCCACTAGGGGTTCAAACTAGAACAGCTTATAAATATAATTTAAGATTAGCAGAACCATTTGATGATGCGCCAACCGCTTTAGCGTCTAATCAACAAATTTCTAATAAAGGAGAATATGCTTCTCGTCCCGCTCCGTTATATACATTTGAACTTCAATTAACAGTTGCAGAAGATCAAGTAGAGCCAGATAAAGTAGTTGTCACACAAGCCAGTTTGGATGCAATACAACCCGCATTATTAGTGCCTGGAGTTAGATGTATAAACGATGACCATATAAACCCTGGCACTGTAAGAAAAATAGCAAATATATCAGGTACAACTATAACATTTGATGGCAATACCGATTCTTATTTTGTAGCCAATGATACTCTTATTGCAACATATAATGTGCTTGAAAATGACACTGAAGTCTGGTCTGACAGTGCTGATGGTCTTAATGTAAAACAATTTTATACAGATTCAAGTCTGCTTACCACATGGGAACCGCCAATGCCAGATAAATTTTACATTTTTAAACAATTAGATAAAGATTATAACTCTGGTGATACTCCACCAGACGAAGTGTGGCCAGGAACTACCTCGCCTTACTCGGTTTTAGGATACGCAATGAGTCATCCTTGGTGGGGAGCTAAATTTGATGCTAATGGTTCGTTAGTGTCTATTTCTCAAGCAAATCCTCCAAGAGCTATTAATACCCCGGTACTTGGAACTATAGACGCTGGAGGTAATACAGTGAACATAGTAACTTGTTATGCTCAATCAAATTTCATTACACCTAATACACCATCAAATAACAATACGTATGGCACCGAAAATGTTGACAAACTTACTAGCATTCCGTTTGGTTATGCTGCTAAAAATGGTGGTTATTATGCGGCTAATATATATTTAGATTTAGATTACGTGCCTTGGGTTCCTTAGTAATTTATTAAAAATCATTAAAAACAAGTAATTATAAGATATGGCAGCAGTATTAGAATTAAAATATTTTAACTCATTCTGGTTGAAGAAAATGCAATCCATTACCCACGTAAAAAATACTACGGGGGTATTGGATGGAGCTGTAACTACCGATACTTTGGTTTTAACAGAAGCAAATGATTTTATAGGCGTTGGACAACAAGTGACCGGCGGACCAACAAGTGGAATTACTACAAATCCGTCTCCGGTTGTTGTATACGTAAATGGCGCAACTATTACGTTAGACTCATCTCAGTCTATTGCGGATGGAGAAGAATTAACATTTGGGCCTATAACTAACTTTGATCATATACCGGCGGCTTATGAATCAACACTTCCGGAAGGAACAGATTGGTACATTGAAGAAGCAAGGATTAGAGGCGGGTATAACAATACTATTGTTGATTTAGGCGTAAAAGCTTATATAGTTGAAGACATCAATGGGCAGCAATACCGCGGAAGTTCAATTATATACTCTGGTATTTATAATTCCAGAACCGGTGTAAATAATACAAATCAATTTTCTACTGCGCAAGACATAACAAAAAGCGTTGATCCATCTAATGGAACAATTCAAAAGTTATATTCAGAAAATACAAATTTAATTATATTCCAAGAATCAAAAGTAAATCAGGCGTTGATTGATAAGAATGCAGTTTATTCTGCTGACGGACAACCAATGACAACTTCAGGCGGATTAGTGATAGGTCAAATACAAGCTTATGCTGGTAATTATGGAATATCAACCAACCCGGAAAGTTTTGCTGTTTATGGGTATAGAAAATACTTCGTAGATAGAAATCAAAATGCAGTACTAAGATTATCACAAGATGGCATAACCGAAATATCTGCTTATGGTATGTTGGATTACTTTAGAGATAATTTATCTGCAATTAGTAATAGCGGCCGAATAGTTGGAATGTGGGACATGCATAATAAGCAATACTTATTATCAATGCAGCCCCTTGAAAATACATCCGGTCAAAAACCAACACCTACTCAAGCTACAACAGTTGCTTTTGATGAAGATATTAATGGTTGGACAAGTAGATTTTCATTCAAACCAGAACTTGGCGGAAGTTTAAGAAATAATTTTTACACTTTTAAATCCGGTGGTATATGGGAACATTATTCAACATCTGTTAATAAAGGTACTTTTTATAATGTTAATACAAATTCAACAGTTACTCTTGTATTTAATGCTTCGGCTTCAGAGGTTAAAAATTTTAGTACATTAAATTACGAGGGTACAACAGGGTGGGAATTAATTTCATTAGTAACAGACACAGATACATCTGTACCTATACAGCCGTTTTCTCAAACATATAATTTAGCGAGCATAGAAAATCAATTATTTTCAAATAATTTTAAACGTAAAGAAAATAAATACTTCGCAAATATAATGAATAACTCGCCTGCTGGAAGCGGGGATGTTGTTTGGGGTCAATCCATGACAGGGATAAAAGGGTTTTATGCTGTAGCAGATATGCAAATAAATAACTTAACGTATGGATCCCCATCAAGCCGATCAGAGTTGTTTGCAGTCTCAACTGAATATGTAAATTCATCATACTAATGACAAATGAAATTCAATTAAATACAGAAAATAGAGTAATAAATAAAGACTTTATCGGCAAAGTCACCGCACTTGAACAAGAAATGTTAAACAGTGATCTTCCCGGTATAGTTAAAGGTAATTCTGACAGCTTTCCATTAACTCATTCTTTTTCAGACGGAGTTTATATACGCGAAATGTTTATGGCTAAAGGAGGGTTTGTTATTGGAAAATTGCATAAATATAATCATACATGGTTCTTACTTAAAGGGGAATTAGAGGTGGCTACAGAAGATGGCGTAAATCATTATATAGCTCCATGTTATGTAAACGCACCATGCGGAACAAAAAGAGTAATACATGCTATTGAAGATTCAATTTTTATCAACGTGCATGCAAATCCCCATAATATAACTGACATAGAAACTTTGGAAAAAGAGTTGGTATGTGATTCATATGAGGATTACGAAGAATATAAACTTTTAAATAAATAGAATATGAGTTTTATAGGAGTAGCAATTGCCGGAGCGGGTATCGTAGGTAGCGTTGCAACCGGCATAATGGGACAAAATGCAGCCGATAAAATGGCTAGGGCTTCCGCAGCGGATAGAGCAAGGTTAGAAGCTGAAATAGCTGCGTTTGAAAAAAGTAGACAAGCTATTATAAATCCGTACGCAAGTTTTAAAAATGTTAGCGGACTAGCAAAAGATTTATCTGGAATGGTTAGTAACCCATATGCAAATTTAGGTGTTGCAACTCAAGCGGCTAAATTTGAGGCAGAAGAAATTGACTTATCATTGGCAAACACATTAGATACATTGAGAGAAACTGGAGCAAGCGCTGGCGGAGCAACTGCATTAGCTATGGCTGCTTTAAAAAGTAAACAAGGTATATCATCTAGCATTGAACAACAAGAGGCCCAGAATGAAAAATTAAGAGCGCAAGGTGAGCAGCAATTACAGCAAATGCAAATGGCTGAAGCTCAAAGAATACAAAACTTACAAATAACTGAAGCACAAAGATTACAACAAGCTGGCGCGGCAGGAAAACAATTTATGTTCCAAGCTCAAGAAGAAAGAGATCAAGCTAAATTAGATAGGTTAGCCGGGTTATCTGACTTTGCGGCTAATCAACAAGCTCAAGCTCAATCCGACAGTTTATCTGCAATGACAGGTATGATTGGCGGGATAACAAGCTCTTTGGCCGCCGGGGCTTCCGCTTACGCTTCCACACAGAACACACCGCCACCTCCACCTCCATCAGATAGACGACTTAAGAAAAATATAAAACCAATGGGTGTTTCTAAAAATGGATTTAACATTTATTCATTTGAATATAAAAATGTTAATTTTGGCAAAGGTGTTTTTCAAGGCGTTATGTCTGACGAGATCCCGTCAGAAGCTGTAATAAAAGGGACTGATGGATACGATAGAGTAAATTATTCTATGTTGGACGTAGAATTTAAACAAATATAATAAATATGTCATACGCAAATCCACAAAGACAAGTTATATCAAACGCACCGGCTTTCCAGAATTTACAGCAGAATATAACATCTGCGGTAAGCACTGTTGCCGGAGCGGTTATTAAACGAGCAGAACAAGAACGGGAAGACCAGAAAAATAAAGAGCTTCGAGAGTTTAAAGAGTATAAGGAATTGTTTGCCGCAAGTACGGGAGCGACTCAAAATTTTGGAGAAGCCGCTTTAAAAACTCAAAATGAAAGCAAACTTCGCGTTGATCTTACCTCTGATACTTTAGCTGGTAAAAAAGAAATTTTTAATGCGTCAATGCAAATTAAACCCGGTACAGCGTCTGATACTTTAGCGACATCACAACAAATTGTTGCAGAGATTAACGCTTATCCAAGTGTTGTTACAAAAGGACTTGCTCTTTTAGCGGGAACAATTGACACAACAAAAACTGGTATGACGAATAATAGAATGTCGTCATTAATAACTGATAATCCTACTGATAATAATAAAGCTTTAATAATAGTTAGCACTGGAAATCCTGAAAGTGGAAACATTACTGTTGACCGTAGTACTGGATGGAATAATCCTACGTATGTTGTTGAAGCAATAGACCCAACAACTAAGCAAAAAGTTACGGGGCGATACCTTCATTCTGAATTAGTAAAAGCAGAAGCGGCAGGTGGTATAATGCAATTAGTTCCGGATGTTAATGCTAGTTTAGAATCTACTAAAAAAAGAGCTACCGGAATATTTCAAGTAGTTACTACTACCGGAAAAAAAGGAGAGACCATACAAGAAACAGACGGTTCTGTTCTACCACAATTCTTAGATCTAGCCAATGCTAAACCTGACCCAAATAATCAAACTACGGTTGAGAGCTTAGATGGCAAAACATTGTTGAAAAAAGGAATAGTAGTTGCTCCTATTAACAAGGAAGCAATTGCTAAAAACCCTGATTTTATAGCTTCGACCAACGCGATTGCCGAAGGCATATTAACTAATTTTAGTGAGGCTTATTCTTTGAATAACGATGTAATGGTTAAAGCTCTTGGTAAAGACGCTGCTTTAACTAAACCAGCTGAGGGCATTACAGACGAATGGAAAGATAAATTTAAAGAAAACTGGAAAGCTTATACTTTAAAAAATATTCCCGATACACAACCAATCAAAAATGAAGCAGGCGAATTTGTAACAGAAACATTGAAAGCCGAGAAACCAGTTAAACCGCCTAAAGGTGGCGGAGGAGGGAAACCAACAATGGATATGAAGATTGCAAGTAGAAATTATAGAATACTTACTGGACAAAATAAACATGAGCCAATTGTTGATCCATTAAATAAAAAAATACAATACGCATATAGTGCCGATGGCAAATTCCGTAAGCAAGAATACATGTCCGGAGTATCCGGAGCCCCTGGCATGTGGGTAGATGCAGCTGATGGCCCTGGAAATACATACACTAATATTAAGGAATTTTACAATGAACATTCCGATTGGTTTCAAAAACCAGCGTTACCAACTAAAAAATAAGTAATAAACCATAAATTAAGTTATGAAGTTATACAAAAGCACCGAAGGATACGAATATACAGAAGACGAAGTTCTAACAGCGGCTAAAGAAAGCAATATGTCTCTTGACGATTATGTTGCCGAATTTGGAATTACACCATCTACTCAAGGTGAGCCGGGAAAGAAAAAGCCTGTTGCGGAAAAGGGTGCGCCTGCAACAGGGAAAGCAAAAAGTACGGCATCCAAGCCGGCACCTACTTCTTCGGCTTCCAGAAAGAAACTATTTAAAGAAGAAGTTCAGCCACAAACGCAAACTGATGGAACGTTTTTTGCAAAACCAAAAATACTAAAACCCAAAGTTGCAAAAGAACCTACAATAAAAGAGAAGGTAGAAGAGGGTAAACAAATTTTGCAAGAAGCAAAAGAAATAAACAAACCAAAACGTGAATTAAAAGCTAAAATATCATTGCCTTCAGAAGAAGATATTTTAGATATATCAACAAATGTTCAGGGTGTTGAATATGATAAATTAGAACCTGAAGAAAAATTATATGTAGACAATAAATCTGCAGACATATTGCAAAAAGCTTATGGTGAAGGCGCTGAATATGATTTATCCCCATCGGAAATAGAACTAAAGTCAAGAGAAATTTTATCCAAAGCAAAGCAAACAAAGAAAACAATTGAAGAGGAATCTTACACAAGTAAATTACTCAATGTAGATCTTCTAAAAGGTTTAAATTATTTAGGTGAAGCATTTGCTTCTGTGCCTGAAACTATTTATAATGTTTTTTCTTTACCTCAAAATGCCTATGCTGCCGTATCTGGGAACAAAGACTGGGCAGAGAGCGCTAAACAATTTAAAAAAGAAAGAGGAATAGAAAATCCCATAATGGATAATTTTATTGCCGAACAGGAGCGTCTTGGCAAGATGCAAACTATATATAACAATGCGAACTACGATTCAACTAGCATAACAGAAAATATCGGCGATGGTAATTATGTTGATGCTTTTAAATTAATGGGTAGTGGTTTAGCAGAAAGTGCCCCTATGAGTATAGCCATGATGGCTGGTGGTGCAGAATTAAAATTAGCAGAATTAGCGGCAGGATCAACAGCATTACTAGCCGGTCCAAATATAAGACAACAAGAAGAGGAAAACCCAGAGCAATCAGAATTAGCTTCTGTTATTAAAGGATTTGGAATGGCTGGAGCAGAAAGTGTTTTTTCAGCAATTGGAGAAGGTAGTCTTGGTAAAGTATATAAGGATATAATCAAGAAGGAAGGGGCTGAAATAGGTTCTAAAATATTTAAAGACGGATTAGTTACCATGTACCAATCCGCCCTTAAAAAGTTTGGCGCACCAGCTGCAATGCTTGGCGAGGGTATTGAGGAGGTAGCTACTACCATTACTCAAAACATGATTAACAACAAGAATCCTTTTGAAGGCGCCTTAGACTCTTTTGCTTTAGGCGTTGGTGGTGGTGGATTATATGGATCCCCACTAACTATAGCTAAAGGCATAAGTGGTTTTAAAGACGGTGTAACCGTACATAAAATAAATAAACAGTTAAAAACTGAAAATATAAATAATTTAGTTACTGCATTTAAACCTGAATTTCAATCAAGTCCAGCTAAAATAAAGGCAGCAATAATACCAGGTTCTATTAAAATACTTGATAATCAAG
>Ga0209500_10000856_pt1 | contig 24448 bp, 28 predicted proteins | sample S_140212_EF_Meta_FD_187323 | JGI IMG/M metagenome (GOLD analysis project Ga0209500, IMG submission 187323) | Freshwater microbial communities from Lake Simoncouche, Canada to study carbon cycling - S_140212_EF_MetaG (SPAdes) (version 2) | ecosystem: Environmental > Aquatic > Freshwater > Lake ...
GGTGAAGGAGTAGGTGTTGGCGGAATACCTTGTTTTAATCTAATAGAATATCCTTTACCTTTACTATCAGGTCCGTGATAAACATCAGTACGATTGTAATTTAAGTTCATCACCATTACTGAACCACCATTAATTTCTGTTGTTGTCCAAAAACTCGCTCGTCTATTAAGTAAGGTTGGATATCCTCCATCAGACATAACACCACTAGGTAAACCTGAAAAACCAATTTCGTTTGTTGCTCCTGCGTTAGGTGCGTACCATACTCCGTTATTGTCTTCCAGTGTACCCGTTGTTTTTAACTTCCCACCAGCAATAGAATTACCCCCTAAACATACCTCAAGAGAGTCCCAATCAGATTCACTTGGAACTATATAACCCACAGAACCAATTCCTCTACTATCCCCAACAACATACCAATTATATAGTTTACCGTAGAAGTTCTCCTCAAAATCAAAGTTATAATAACACCAAGCAGGTGTTTGATTAGTGTTAAAGTCAGCCCATTCAATACTGTTTGTTGCTTGTGGTATTATATCCCCATTTCTAAACGTTACATCGTTGAAATTTTCGGTCATCCAACCGTCAAGACAAGTTGGGATTGGTGTTTCTGTCGGAGTAGGTGTTGGATATGGGTCAATAAAAATTAAATATTCGTTCTCACCTACAATTATATATTGATTATCACCAACTAATATTGGATTAATTAAAATTTGTGCTGTTGGGGTTGGGGTTAATGTTGGTGTAGGTGTCGATGTTTGTGTTGGTGTTGGTGTTGGAGTCGGGATTACAATAATTTCATATGTACTACCAATTGGTGTACCCGATAATTGACTAAATAATGGTACTCCAGTGTAGTTGTTATAATCTTCATTTATTGTAACAATAGTTTGACCTGATAAATTCCCCAAACTAACCGTAACACCTGTAAATATTATAATTGGAGAACCACTATAAAGATTTAAAACATTTTCAAAAGTAACATTTATCTCTTCACTATATGAACGGTTTAACAATAACGTGTAAGATGCTATTATAGAACCTGGTGAGTACTCAACAAAAAGGGTCAAATTTAACGGTTCTAATGTTGGCGTTGGAGTTGGTGTTGGTGTTGGAACCGGGTCAACAAACATCAAATAAAAATTATCACCAACAATAATATATTCATCATTTTCAGTTATAATTGGATTAATTAAAATATCAATTGGTGTTGAAGGTGTTGGAGTTGGTGTAGGAGTGCTCGTTAATGTAGGTGTCGATGTTTGTGTTGGTGTCGATGTTTGTGTTGGAGTAGTTGTAGGTGTCGATGTTTGTGTTGGATATGGAACACATTTTGTTTCGGTTGGTGTTGGTGTTGGTGTAGGTGTTGATGTTGGTGTTGGTGTACTTGTTTGAGTTGGTGTTGGTGTAGGTGTTGGTGTAGGTCTAACTACATTCAATATGTTTGGACACTCAATACCATTTACAATAACAACAATTGTATATACCCCATAAACATCTCGTGGTGGTGTTAACAAATAGGGTCTAAACAAAAACGGTAATGTTTGTTGTCCCAAATTAATTACAACATTATCAACGTCAGGGGTAAAGATTATATTAGCAATCTCCCCATCATAATTTATACTCTTAATTATTATTGATTGTGACATATTAAATTACTTATTAAATTATTGTTGTTGTGGTTGTAGTTACTGGAATTGTTGTAGTAGTAGTTGTTACAGGTATTGTGGTAGTAGTTGTGGTTGAAATGTCACCTATTGTGTATGTAAAATCATCCGGAGGACAAATTTCGGTACTACAATCAGGACAATCCGGATTAAACATTCTAAATGTATTTTTCAATATATTAAAATTATGTTTAACTTCAGGCGCCGATAACGGAGTTACATACATTCTGAATTGAGAAATACCCCCTTCAAATGTCCCTGCAAAATTTTGTTCTATAACAATATTGGTATTCATCCCATTAAATGTTGTCCCCGTTAAATCATTAACCGGAAAACATTCAGGGTCTTGTTGATATGGACCATAAGGTAATGTACAAGATGAGAATGTTAAATTTTCTCTTAAACCTTGTGTACCACCACCCCATGATATATTAAAAGGAACACCAACTTGTTTTTCCTTATCAGTACTTAACGCTCTTGGTATTATCTCTTGAAAATCTTCTATGGTATAAAATATTTTACCATTAATATAAATTTTTAATCTTCCTCTTCTGTATTTTTCTTCCTCTAACCATCTTGCATTTAAATTAACCAATTCAATTTTTGCTGGGTCGATGTTTAATCTCGAAGTATATGGTATGGTAATTAACGATACCGAGTTATGTGCCAATGATTCCAGATATTGTTCTTGAGTAATTATCCCTAATCCTCCTCTATACCATAAATCACAATCATCAAGCCAAGTGTATCTTTCCCACACAGCATCTAATTGAAACCAATGTTCCTCATCTAACCATGCAGGGTTTTCTGTGTAACAAGTTGGGTAAATTCCTCCGGGAGAACAATATTCTGTTACAGTGTATCCTGTTGTATAAGTTAACCCACTAGTTGAGCAAGTTCCGCTAGTTTCACAACCACCGGTAAATCTTAAAACCTTAACACCTATTTGAGGATTTTTAGGGTCACCACATAATTTAAATGATAATGCGTTAGACATTGCGTCAAACAATGGGTTTGTTTCACACGTATATTCTATTGATGAGTATCCCGTAGGTACACAAGTTTCACAATTACCAAAATCATAACATGGATTACAATCACTACAAGTTTCCGTACACGTTGGTGTAGATGGTAAACAATTTGTTGGTGTTGAGGTCGGTGTTGGCGTAGGACTTGGAGTTGGGTAAATAATTGACTCACAAACATGTGTTTGACATTCCCAACCACAAGTTTCACAAGGGTCTAAATTACAATTACAACCACAAGTTATTTTTTGTTCGGGAATACCACGACATTCATTACATCCATAATTAACGTGTGGGTCGTGAATACCATATAATGACCTCGGAGGATAAACATAGATACATCTACTATCAGTTACCGTTCTATTACAACAAGCACAAGTTTGAATACAATTATATAAATCTGATGTTACACGAGTATAACCTGTAAAACAATTTGGAGTACCATTAGCGTGATGATAAAATTTATTTTCAGCTCTCGTCCCTAAATAAAAGAATATATTTTTATTTTGTGGATAAATTTTGTTTAATGTTGTTTCACCCGATGTTGGAATATATTCATTATATAATCTTGGTTTTAACAACATTTCAACAGACCATCCTCGATTCATTCTTTCAGGAAAAATCTCGTAGTCATATCCAAATAATTTATAAAATCCTTGATAGAACCCACCATATAATTCGTGATATCTACCTTCGTATGGGCTATATTTACTTACAACTTCATATAAAACGGTCTTATTAAATCCTGAAAATCTAACATTAGGTGATTGAGTATTTCCGGTTACTTGGAATAATTTCAATCTTCTATCAAAATACATTCTATTGAATTTTAATTCGTCAGAAAATAAACCTTCAGTAAATGTAATGGTTTCTCCGGTCATACTAGTAACCAAACCGTTATCAATACCTGTCAATCCAATGTCACAAGATGTATGAGAACTGAAACAAGTTATGTCTAATTCACTAGGGTTATAAAAGTTTTGAGAAACAAAAATATTATTTCGATTATAATCCTTATAATTTAAAGTTAAATCTTGGACAGTAGAAGGATTATTTATATCAAAATAAAATGGTAATCTATTACCGTAGGTCTCTGCAATCAAATATGGTGAAAAAACAACCTCTTGATTGTAATTTCTTTCATCTGATGTTAAAGACATATCGTAGGTTTCTAAAGCAAAATTTAGACCCCAATTTGGATAGACGTATTGATTTATATTTTGTTGTGCCATCTTTTTTATGATAAATACATTAAAACGAAGTATTTATATGAAAAAGTTATATGATAAATTTTAATACAGAGTACTATAGTAATAATTATTACTTCTTTTTGAAAGAGAGAGCAGACAAAATCTCCTTATATTATTCTATTGCGGATACTTTAACTGAATCTCGAAAGAATGATGAGAGAATTGATTTTGATAAAAAAGATTCTAAAAAAGTTAAAAATATTGTTGGAAATGTTTTAAAATCTAAAACAAAAGTTTCTAAAGACGCATTAACCAAAAAGTTAAAAAGTATTAAACCTAAAAAAGAAATTGATGAATTAGTTGATTCTGATGGAACAATGTTAAGTTCAAAAATACCATTTCTTAATCAAACTTTAACACCACACAAAACAACCGACCAAACGGTTGCAATGTCAAGAATCACTAATGACCCACTAACTAGAGGTTATAGAGTTTATTATGGTGAAGGTGAAGAAGGGTCTGATGAAGTTATTAATGAGGTTGATTATTCTGAAGCATTTGGATATGAAGAAACCAAAGATATGGATTTTAAAGATACGGTTAAAACACTTAAAGAAATGGGTGTTGAGAATGCAATTGAAAGAGCAAAACAATTTGGTAAATTACCAAAACAGAAAAGAGAAGATGGTGAATTAAAACAAAGATTGTCTGAAAAAGATAGTATTGAAGAACAACAAAGAAAAAAAATGATTAAGATGGTTGAAGATATGTTAACCAAGAAATCATCAAATAATTCTGATGTGGTAAAAGACAAAGGTATTAGTAAAATATTATTGAAAAATATTCAATCAATTAAAAAAATTGCTGATAAAGAAGGTATCAGTATCAGTATGTTAATTAAAGCGTTAAAATCTAATGAATAAAGATTTATATGGAAATACCGTTCAATTACCTGAAGATGTTGTAGAATATTTACAACAATGCTTTGATTCTGCAAATACAGATGACTCAACAATTGAAGGATTTAAAAGAAATCAAGAATTAAGAGATAGTCGTGAAACCACTTATCAACAATTAAAAAGAATGAAAAATTGGTTTGATAACTTTAATGGGTTAGAAAACGATTTACCTTTTATATTAAATGGTGGTCATTATGTGAAAAATTGGGTTAACGACACATTAGGTGGAATGAGAAACAATGTGTATATGGGTAAGAAAGCAAAATCTGAAGTTTTACCAAATCAATTTATACAAACTCACACTAAAGATAATTTGAATACTATGAACAGACAAAGTAAAAGTCATAGTTCAACTACCGGTGAGATTAACAAAGATATCACAGAAAACTTAAAACGAATAAACGAACTAATAAAAAAAATAATTTAATATGGCAAATTTAGAACCTTTAGATTTCGCACAACCTGAAAATGAATTATCAGCAATTGCGGATATGCAAAGAAAAATTTTATTCCCAAAGAATGACTTTAAAACCACAAATCAATACTCAGCAGTTAACCCTGACGCTTTAGCCGATGGTGATGAAATGGGTAAAGGTACTGGAGGGTTTTTAGATGTTTATAATCAAAGTGCGGGAGCAATCCAAGACATTATGGAAAGAAAATCTGAAATAGTTGTTAACAAATACAAAGAAGTAACACCATACACAACACCTAGTGCGTAATGAAACTTTACAACACATTTAAATCACTTATTTTAGAAATAGCGTCTGTTGACTCTATAGTCGACGCTATAAAAAAACGAGATAAGATTATAATTTACTATGATGGGGATGAACCAGGTGGACGTGGACTACGTTTAATTGAACCGGTTTGTTTTGGTTATTCAAAAGCGGATAATCCTGTTGTAAGAGCGTGGGACGCACAAGGAGCTTCACACACCGCGTATTTAGGTGAACAACCTTTACCGGGATGGAGACTTTTTAGAGCAGACAAAATATTCTCTTTTAAACCAACGGGTGAAACATTTAACGAACCAAAACCAAACTACAATCCAAATGGCGATAAAAGTATGAATCGTGTTATTATTAACGCAGATTTTTCTGAAGTCACTCCACAACAATCACCTGAACCAACTACACCAGAAACTGAAGTTGAAGTTAATGATGTAATTGATGATGTAATTATCACCACAGTTAATGACATGATTAACAATATCATTGAAAAAGATGGGGCTGATTCATTAGAAGGTGTTGATTTATCTAAAGCCGCAGAATCATATAAAAGAATATATTCCGGTATTGAAGATAAAATTCGTAGAAATTTATCCAATCAAGAAAAAAATGATTTAAGACCAAAAGTTTCAGAACTAATCCAACAATCTCAAAGTTTAATTAAAAAATAATATGACAAGCGAAAATGATTTAATTCAAAAACTTATGATTTCCAAACAAATAATGGAAAAACATAATCAAACCCCAAGAGGCGGTCTACCATCTATGGACACATATAGTACACCTGAAGTTGCAACATACAACGCACCTCCGGCAACATATAACTTACCTCAAGATATGCTACAAGAAGCCTCTGTACCAGTTAGTAATACACATCAACCAATGACTCAAGATAGAGTTATGGCATCAAAATTACCGGACGAAATTAAACGATTAATGATTGAACATCCAATAGCTCAACCTGCAGGTATGGGTGGACCAACTCTATCCAATGAGTTAATTGATAAGGCGGCAAGATTAATGAATACAGACGCAAGAGGTAATCAAGTAAATCAACCAAAACAAAGAATCCAAGAACAATCTCAACCTCAATCTAATTTTAATAACAAACAATTAAGAGACATGTTAAAAGAAGTTGTAGAAGAAGTCTTACAAGAGAACGGAATATTAGCAGAATCAACACAAAAATCAAACGAAGTATTTTCTTTTAAAGTAGGAAAGCATATATTTGAGGGTAAGGTTACTAAGATTAAAAAAATATCTTAAACTTTATTTACTCTAAAAACTAAACCCTCAAGGTAACTTGGGGGTTTTTTATTTCTTAATAGTTGATATTCTAATACTTTTTAATTATATTTTCTGTGATAATATTAAACTATGAAAGAAAAAATTAATGTTTTAGTTCTCCCATCAGACAAAACCGGTGTTGGGAAATTCAGGTCTATTGACCCTCACGTATTCTTACAAAATCTTTATCCTGACGATTTTCACGTTGATATTGATTATGAACCAAAAATAAACGATATCAGGTATTGGGATAAATACCAAATAATTCACGTACATCGAAATATTGGTAGTCACTATGACCAAACACCATCAATTATTAAATATTTAAAATCAATTGGTAAAATTGTTATTATTGATATTGATGATTATTGGTTACCAACTGTTGACCACCCAATTCACAGTATTATTGTACAAAACAAAATTCACGAAAAAATTGTTGCAAACTTAAAAGAAGCCGATTGGGTTACCACAACAACTGATATATTTGCGAATGAAATTCGTAAAATTAATAAAAATGTATTGGTACTACCAAACGCAATTGACCCTAAAGAACCACAATTTAATCAAGTAACACCACCATCTGATAAAATTAGAATTGGTTGGTTAGGAGGTTCATCTCACTTACACGATTTAGGTTTGTTAGATGCGTTTGTTCAAAAAAACTACGACATCAACGATAAATTACAATACGTAATTTGTGGGTTTGACACAAGAGGTTCTGTAACTGAAATTAATCCAACTACCGGAGAACAAAAGAAAAGAGATATTCTTCCTCACGAAACTGTATGGGTTAATTATGAAGGAATTTTTACAAATAACTATAAAACTTTAGACGAAAATTATATTAAATTTTTAAAGGAATTTAAAGAAACTGAATATATTTCAGATAAAGAATTACCATACGTTAGAGTTTGGACAAAACCTGTTAGTTCTTACGCCATGAATTATTCAAAATTTGATATATCTTTGGCACCGATTAAAAATCATATCTTTAATAGAATGAAATCTCAATTAAAAGTAATTGAGGCCGGATTCTATAAGAAAGCGTTAATTGCATCAGAGATTGGTCCATACACCATCGATTTGGTTCATTGTTTAAAAAATGGTGAGTTTAACGATAACGGTAATGCAATTTTAATACCTGAATCAAGAAACCATAGTGATTGGTCTAAATCAATTAAAAAATTAGTTCAAAATCCTGATATGATAACTGAATTAGGTGAACGACTATATAACACCGTAAAAGACAAATATGACCTTAATAAGGTTACAATTACAAGAGCTGAATTTTATAAAAGTTTAATTAAATAAAAATGAATACAAAAAAAACAATCGGTTTTACCGCAGGTAACTTTGACTTACTTCACCCTGGTTATATCTATACCTTTGAAGAGGCTAAACGTCATTGTGATTACTTTATGGTTTTTTTACAAAGAGACCCATCAGAAACAAGGTTTACTAAATACAAACCAGTAATACCACTATATGAACGATATAAAACATTAATGTCAATCAAATATGTTGATGAAGTTGTTACTTACCAAACTGAAGAAGATTTAATTCAATTAATGGAATTTTATAAACCTGACATTAGAATTTTAGGTGATGACTATATTGGGAAGAGGTTTACAGGAGACCATTTACCTATTAAAGTAATTTACACAACAAGGTCACATAATTGGTCAACAACCAAAATTAAAGACTTAATTACAAGACAAACAATCAAACAAAACCCGGAAATAATTAAAAATTTAGAATCAAATGATTAAAATACCTTTAACTAAAATATTATTTTTAGATATTGAAACTGTTGGAATTGAAAAAGATTATGACACTTGTTTAGAAAAGAGACCTGAACTTGCAAAACAATTTGACAAATATTACGATTGGTTTTTAAAACGATTTCCTGAAGATAAGGAAATTGAAGTTGACCAAAAGAATATAGTATTTGCCACAAGAACTGCATTAGTTCCTGAATTTGCTAAAATAGTTTGTATGAGTGTTGCCTTTGTAATGGACAATGGTGATATTAAAAAACAAACATTCTCCGGAGATGATGAAAAAGAAGTATTAAAAGAATGTCAAAAATTGTTAGACCGTTGCGGTAAATTAGATTTTTTCTTATGTGGACATAATTTAAAAAACTTTGATATTCCAATGACCGCCAAAAGAATGATTATAAATGGTTTATTACCACCATCAATACTTCCATCTTACGATACAAAGCCGTGGGAGATAAAAGCAATTGATACTAGAGAAATTTGGCAATACGGAGCTTACACGGCAATTGGGTCGTTAGATTTAATGTGTACCTCAATGGAAGTACCATCACCAAAAGAAGGTGATGTAACAGGAGATAAAGTTCACGACGCATATTGGAATAAAAATATGTTACCAGAAATATCAGCATACTGTGAAAGAGATGTGTTAGTATTGATTGATTTAATAAAAAAATTAAAAAATTTAGAATAATGTTAAACGAAGATTTAGATTTCTTAAAAAATAAAGCCGAAGAATTAAAACGAATGGCAAACATTGATTTGGATGAACTATCCTATGAAGAAATAATGGGTGAGTTTGGACTTGACTTAAAACAACTTGAGGATGATATGATGAATTCAAAAACTAGACTTCCATTAGGGTTTGTAAAACTTCATCCTGACGCAGTAACACCAAAATATAATTATGATAGTGATTCAGGATTTGACTTACACTCTGTTGAAGAGGTTACAATTGAACCTTTTGGTAGAGCATTAGTCCCAAGTGGATTATCATTTGATATTAAAGATGGTTATGAAATACAAGTTAGAACTAAAAGTGGATTGGCCATCAATCAAGGACTTATGGTTTTAAACTCACCGGGGACTGTTGATAATGGTTATACCGGAGAAGTTAAGGGAATTATTTTTAATACCAACAATCACCCCGTAACTATAACTAAAGGTATGAAATTTGGTCAAGCGGTGTTATGCCCCGTTGTAAATGGTGGTTGGGTTCATTTGGACCAAAGAGAAGAAGTAATTGATAAAGAAAGAGGAGATAAAGGATTTGGTTCAACAGGATTAGTATGATAACAATAATATATTCAACACATAAAGACGAAACATACAATAACAAATTTAGACAACATTTGTTACAAACTGTTGGTCTGAAAGATGTTCAAATTTTAGAATATAAAAACAATAATGAATTTAGTTTGAGTGAGATTTACAACAAAGGTATTTCTCACTCAAATTTCGATATTGTGGTTTGTTGCCACAATGATATTAAATTAGAAAATGGGTGGGGTAAAAAACTTTTAAAAGATTACTCTGATAATTCTGAATACGGTATTATTGGAAAAGCCGGTACATCTTATTTTCCTGAATCCGGAGTGTTTTGGGAAAAAATGCAACAAACTATGGTAGGACAAGTTTACCATCAACCAGATAAAGATAAGTGGTTAAATAAGTATTCTTCAAAATTACCTGTAATAATACCCGTAGTTTCAATAGACGGTTTATTTTTATCATTCAATAAGACAAAATTAAAACATACGTTTGATGAAAGTATTGGTCGATTTCACTTTTATGACCATTTATTTTGTTTACCAAATTATTTAGACGGAGTTAAGATTGGTGTAACATCATCTTTTGAAATTACTCATCAATCAATTGGAAGACCAAATCAGGAGTTTTACGAAACTAAAGAAAAATTTGTTGAGAAATGGAAACACGTTTTACCTTTAGATTTAAAACCTGAAAAAATTTATGTTCCGGAAATAAAAGAAAAACCAATAAAAAATATTGGTAAAGTCGCCGTTATCATCCCAACCAAAGGTAATGTTGAAATGTTAAAAGAATGTGTCGATTCATTTTACATTCATTGTAATCCTGAATTATTTGATATTTTTATTGCTGACACTGGTTCAACAGACGATGAAAAAGAAACATTAAAAAGTAATATAAAAGATTATAATAACATAACGTTAATTGAATACGATTACTATAATTTTGCAAAAATTAATAATGATGTAGTTAAAAATCACGTAACAAATGATTACGAATTTTTATTATTCTGCAATAACGATATAAAATTATTAAATAATGTTATTTACGGAATGTTAAATATTTTTAAAACAACACCTAAAGTTGGTACGGTTGGATGTAGATTACATTTTGAAGATAATACTATACAACATGATGGTATAATCTGTATTGTAGATAAAAATAAACATTTACTAATATCACATCATAGTTTGTTAAGCTATTATAACTTTTCAAATATTACACGAAAAGTTATTGGTTCAACGGCAGCATTACTTATGATTAAAAAAGATGTATTTATTAAATGTGACTATTTTAATGAAAATTATTTAACTTGTTTTGAAGATGTTGAATTAAATTTAAAATGTTTAATGATTGGTCTTGATAATTATTGTAATAGTAATTTAGTATCGTATCACTATGAGAGTAAAACAAGGAATAATGATGTTGATAAACTTAAAAAAGTTAACGAAGATTATAATAATTTTTTACTCCCTTTTGTTAGTAAAAATTACGATAAATTAAAATCTCATATACAAATAATAAAATAATTTATGGCACAAGGAGTACATAAAATAACTGAAGACTTTGAAATAGAACTTTCAAAATATACCGGAGCAAAATATGTGGTAACGGTAGACAATCAAAGTAACGCATTATTTTTGGCGTTATATTATGAAAAAAATATAAAAAAAACTATCGGAGATAATGTATCTATTCCGTGTAGAACGTACCCTTCAGTACCTTGTGAAATTATTCACGTTGGACTTAAAGTGAAGTTTATACCTGTTGATGGTGAAAAAATAAAAGGTGCGTATCAACTAGTTGGTAGTAATATATATGATTCAGCATTAAGATTTACATGTAATATGTATATCCCTCAAACACATATGTGTGTTTCGTTTACCGGACCATACAAACACTTAAAATTAGGTAAAGGAGGTGCGATATTAACAGATGATGAAAACGCATACAAGTGGTTTAAAAAAGCAAGATTTAGTGGTCGAGATGAATGTAGTTACCATACTGATAATTTTGATATTAATCCTGTTGTTGGGTGGAATTTTTATATGATGCCTGAAATATCCGCAAGAGGTTTATTATTAATTTCACAATTTTACGATTCAAAAGGTAATCCTATTGAAAATGAAGATTTAGAGTTACCATACCCTGATTTATCAAAATTTAAAGTTTATGAACAATAAAGTAACTATTGGGGTTATGCAACCGTACTTCTTTCCTTATTTGGGTTATTTCCAATTAATTAATGCCGTTGACATTTATGTTAATCTTGAACACGTCAATTTCATGAAAAGAAGTTATATGGTTAGAAATTCTTTAAAAAATAACACATTAATTAATATTCCGGTATCTAACGGTAGTCAAAATAAAATTTGTACAGAAGTTAATGTTTTATCTAATGAAACTTGGTTTAACACATTCGAAAAAACAATCGAGTTTTTATATAAGAAAGAAGATAATTACCAAACAATACTAAATGAAATAATTTATCCTTGGAAAAATGAAATATTAAATTTAAATAGAGACATATCTATTTCTGAATTTAATTTTTTATCAATTCAATATATCTGTAAATATTTAGACATTTCCACTAAATTTGAATCAAGCGTTGGTGTAACTAATCGAAAAAAAAATGAAGGAATCCAAGATGTTGTTAGACATTTTGATGGTACTCATTATGTTAACGCAATAGGTGGACAACAACTTTATGATAAAAAAGATTTTGAAACAAATAAAATTATACTTAATTTTATAAAAATGGGGAATATTAATTTTGATAATCCTTACGCATCAATATTAGATTTATTATTTAGATATCCAAAAGAATCAATAAAAAAAGAATTAAAAAATTACACACTAATATGAACTATTTAAAAATTGCCAAACATTATAACGAATGTTTTGAAAAACACGGAGATAATCATTTAGGTATTGATTGGCCAAAATATGAAGACACTTTAATTAGACATCAAGTTATGTTAGATTTAATTAAAGATAAAAATACTAATAATTCGTTATTAGATTTTGGATGTGGGTTGGGACATTTATATGAATTTATTTTGAAAAATAATTATACTAAAAATATAAAATATTCAGGATTAGACATCAACTTAAATTTTTATAACCATTGCACCTCAAAATATCCGGATATCCAATTTTATCTGAAAGATGTTTTAATTGATAATGAATTACCTAATTTTGATTACATTGTATGTAATGGAACTTTTACAGAAAAAAGGGAATTAACATATAATGAAATGTATAATTTTATGACAAACGTTTTATTAAAACTTTGGGGTAAAACAAACAAAGGAATTTCATTTAATGTTATGTCAAAATTAGTTGATTGGGAACGTGATGATTTGTTTCACGTATCAATGGATGAAATTTGTTTATTTCTTAAAAATAATCTATCAAGAAATTTCATCATAAGAAATGATTATAAACTATACGAATATACAATATATGTCTACAAATAAAGTAATTATTTTTGGGTTAGAAGATTCTGCGGAACTAGCCCATTACTATCTTACAAAAGATACATCATACGAAATTATTGGTTTTACGGTTAACCAAGAATTTATCAAAGATGAAAATTTTAAACCACGAAATTCTGAAAAAACCTATTCCGTTTTTCCTTTTGAAAATATTGAGAATATTTTTCCCCCGTCCGAATATCTATTATTTGCACCAATGACGGGTGCGAAAATGAATTTAGTTAGAAAAAAAATATATGAAGAAGGAAAAAATAAGGGTTATAAATTTATATCATATGTATCACCTAAAGCAACTGTTTGTGACAACATAATCGGCGAAAATTGTTTTATATTAGAAGACAATACATTACAACCATTCACGGAGATTGGTAATAATGTAGTAATGTGGAGTGGGAACCATATAGGTCATCACGGAAAAATTGATGACCACGTATTTTTCACATCTCACGTTGTATTATCCGGGCATTGTCACGTTAAAGAAAGAGCTTGGTTAGGAGTTAATTCTACTATAAAAGATTTTGTTACAATTGGCGAAGGTAGTTTAATTGCCATGGGAAGTATGATTACTAAATCAACGGAAAATAACGGATTTTATTTAGGGTCACCAGCAAAAAAACAAGATAAAAAACCATTAGACATTATGTAATATGTGGATAAAAAAAAATAACATTTTTAACGAACACCATTCACAAGTACCTGTTGTTGACGAATACGATAACTTTTACCGAATATATTATTCAACAAGAATTGATGGTAAAAGTAATCCAATGTTTATAGATGTAGATAAAAACAATCTATCAAATATTATTAATAAATCAAATAAACCCATTTTAAGTTTAGGTGATAGAGGTAGTTTTGACTGGGCTGGTATTATGCCAACAGAAATAATAACTGTAAATAACATAAAATATTTATACTATATTGGATGGTCATTAAGAGTAGATGTCCCATATCATAATAATTTAGGATTAGCTATTAGTCATGATAATGGAAATACGTGGGAAAAATATTCTAAAGGACCTGTTTTAAGTACATCACATTTAGAACCCGGATACATTGGTACGGTAAGTATTTTAATTGAAAATAATATTTGGAGAATGTGGTATCTATCTTGTTTAGATTGGGTAGAATCTGATTTGGGAATGGAGCCGACTTACGATATAAAATACGCCGAGTCCGAGGATGGTATCATTTGGAAACCATTAAGAGTTACCTGTATACCTTTAGATGATGATGAAGGTGGAATATCCTCACAAAGAGTATTAAAAATTAATGATGAATACCATATGTGGTATTCAATAAGAAATAAATTAGATTATAGAAAAAATACTAAAAATAGTTATAGAATAAAAAAATCAACGTCAAAAGATGGTATTAATTGGGTTAAGAATAATATGATTGAACTAGATATTGATTTAAATAGTAATTGGGATAATATTATGGTATGTTACCCATTTATTATAGAAAATAAAAATAAACTAATAATGTTTTACAATGGAAATGAATTCGGAAAAACCGGAATTGGATACGCAATTAATCAATCAATTAAATAACGAAGGTTATATTATTTTAAAAAATTTCTTTGATAAAGAATATGTTAACGAATTAAAAAAAGGTGCGGAAAATATTTTTAAAATTCAATTCAATAGATTTGGATATACCGATAGTTTTCAAGAAAATATGATTAAATTATTTAACGAACACGAAGATATATTCATCAATTGTGGTAAAATAATACAATCAGGTTTAATTGAATTGTATAAATTACCAGTTGAAGATAAAATTATTAACCTAATAAAAAGTTTAGGTTTATCTTTTCCTAATTTATGTACTAGGCCGGTACTATTCTTTAACCATCCAAAATTGGCTAAAGAAGAATATTACTATAAAACCCCACCTCATCAAGATTGGTCCTCTATGGAATCAAGTTCAGATTCTTTAGTTTTGTGGGTACCATTAGTTGATGTCAACAGTGATAATGGAAGTATAATTATTTGGCCAAAAACACATAAAAACGGTGCATTACCTTTTAAAACTATAGGTGGATTTGCGTCTGTTGAAATTGGAGGTGAACACATTCAACCTGAATTAGAAGTAGGGGATATTGCAATATTTTCAACGTTTTTAGTTCACTCTTCCGGAGACATCTCAAATGATACTATTAGATGGTCTTGTCATTTTAGATACACTAATATGTATGATGACGATTTTATTGAAAGAGGATTCCCAAACCCATACATTTATAAACCAATAACAAAATGATTAAATTTAGTATAGTAATTACCACATATCAAAGAAATGATGGTACAACACCAAAGGTATTAAAAAGGGCTTTAGATAGTGTTTTTAATCAAGATTATGATAATTTCAAAATTTATGTAATCGGGGATAAATATGATAATAATTCAGAATTCGAGAGTATTTTCCAAGAATATCCAAAGGATAAAATTTATTACGAAAATTTACCGTTTGCTTATGAAAGAGATAGATTTGAAGACAAATGGTTAGTTTGGAGTTATGCGGGATGTTTTGCAAATAATTATGGTATAAATAAATCAATAATAGATGGATATGAATATGTCTGTCATTTAGACCACGATGATGAGTGGTACCCAAACCATTTATCGTCATTAAATAATGCTATTTTAAAAACAAATTCATTATGGTTATGTACTAAATCAGAATATGTTTCAAATAGAATATTACCGGTAAATAATAGTGATTTAGATTTAGTACCATTTAATCCAATACCTCAAGGTTTAATACATTCCTCAACTTGTATTAATTTTAAAAAAATATCTTTAAGACATCGAAATGTGTATGACGAAACCGGAGAAATGGGTCTACCCGGAGATGCTGATTTATGGTTAAGAATGTCGAATTATTTAAAACAAACCAATCAAACAGGTATATTAGTCAATAAAATAACCTGTAAACATATTGAAGAGGGTTATGAAAGAAAATAAAAATAAAAATAAATTAAAACAATATGAATAAAAATTATAATTTTACAATAACTAAAGAATCTTTAGAAAAAAATAAATTTATTTCTAATAATATGGATGGTAACACATTTCATTTAAATACCCACATATTATACGACATAAGAACTGAATTGGGTGATGGTTTAAAAAATTATTTGGAAATTGGTTCATACGCAGGTGGTTCGATGTCTTTGATTAGTTCTCATCCATTTCCAACAAATTGTATAACCGTTGATTTAGGGTTACCAATTAATAAAGAAGTTGTTGAATCTAATGTTTTTAAATTTAAAAATGAGAATTCCACATTCAAATACATTCAGGGTAATTCTCAATCAATCGACACCATCAATAAAGTTAAAGATGAAAATAAAGAATTTGATTTTTTATTTATAGATGGTGACCATTCGACTAATGGAGTACTTTTAGATTTTAAAAACTATTCACCATTAGTTAAAAAAGGTGGGTATATTTGTTTTGATGATTATTTAGATTGGGAATTTAGTCCACAAGTTAGAGGGGCTGTAGATTCAATAGTAGAAAGTTTAGATAAAAATGAATACAAAGTAATTGGGTCATTATCATATGAACATTTAAAAGAATTTACTGAATTAGATTCAAATAATATTTTTATAATTCAAAAATTAAACAATTAAAATAATTTAAATGGCCACATACAGCAAATCAAAAAACACTAAACCAACCCCTACTCCTGAAACCACAAGTAAACCGGTTAATAAGAAAGAATTAATTAATCAAATTATTAAAAGAAAAACTAAAGAAAAGTTTTTAACAAATAATCAAAAAAAATATTACGATACTTTAATTGATAGTGAAATCACTGTTTGTTCCGGACCTGCAGGTGTTGGTAAAAGTTATATCACAATGAAAGCGGCGATTGACTTACTTGCTGACCCTGACACACCATATGAAAAAATTATTATTGTTAGACCCGCTGTTGAAGCTGAAGAAAAATTAGGTTCACTTCCGGGGAATGTTGAAGAAAAATTAGACCCTTACATTTTCCCATCATATTATTTATTAAATAAAATTATTGGGAAAGAATCTAGAGAAAAACTAAAAGAAATTGATGTTATTGAAGTGTTTGCTTTGGCATTTATGAGAGGTATGAACATTGATAATTCTATTCTAATTTTTGAAGAGGGTCAAAACGCAACTCCAAGTCAAATGAAACTTTTATTAACCCGTATTGGATTTAATAGTAAATTCTTTATATCAGGTGATGTTGAACAATCAGATAAATATAAAAATAAAACCCACAGTGGTTTATGGGACGCTATTGAAAAATTTAGAGGTAGTGATTATATATCAATTTTTGAATTTAAAGATAAAAAAGATATAGTTAGAAATCCGTTGATTAGTAGAATATTAGACAAGTACGAAGAAAACTAATTTTAATATATTTTATTATAAAAGATAGGTAGACACAATTTAGTTTACTTATCTTTTTTTTTATATAACTTTTGTTGATATGAGAATTGGTATAGAAATTAATGGAGTATTAAGAGATACTTTAGGAAAAATTGAACAAACTTATCAGAAATTTTTAATCGATAAAACTGATGGTATTGAAGACGACGAGTCATTTGAATATAAGATGACTTACCCAATAAATAGTTTAACTTTAAATGAACATTTTTCATTTCCGGATGATGATGAATTATATTCATTTTTATATGAAGAATTTGCTATGGAAATTTTTGGTCACGCTCAATCTTCAGAATACAATACATTCATTGATTTAAACGAAATTTATATATCTTTAAGAGATAATCACGATTTATTAATTGTTTCGGATGAAATAGGAAAATCAAAACCCGCATCATTATTCTTTTTATCAAAATTTGGCTGTCAATTAGAAAAAGTAAAATTTTATAGTAATTCAACAATTAATTCAATGTGGGATGAATTAGATATTTTACTTACATCAAATCCCGCCTTATTATTGGATTATCCGTCAGATAAAATATTAATAAAATATGAGACGGATTATAATGAAAATATTACCACAATCCATTCTATAAAATCAATAAAAGAATTGGACGATAAATTAAAACAAATTTTAGAATGTTAAAAGTATTAGGAGAAAACTATTATGTTGATTTGGATAAGATTGACGATTATGTTCAAATAAAATCAAAAAAAACCGTCACGTCAGGTGACACGGAAGGGGCTACCATAAGTATAATTAAATACGAAACAATTAAATTAATGTTAGAAATAGTCATGGATGAACCTGAAGAAATTGATGAGCAGCTAGGGGCTAAAGGTACTAACAACTTATCAATCCCATTTAAACTAGCGTTTAATACTCTATTGTATAAAAAATTAATAAATAAAATATAATAAACATGACACAAGAACAAATTACAAAATTAGAACAGTCTATTCAAAACATGAAAGATAAAAAGTCAAGAATTTATCTTTTAGTTCAAGACACTAAAGGTAATGCAAAAGCTTCAGTCGCTTACATATACGAATTAGGTATAGCATTATTAAAAAATGGATATAACCCAATTATCTTACATGAAACACCTGATTATACCGGTGTAGAAGAATGGTTAGGTGAGGAGTATATGACATTACCTCATAAAACAATTGAAGGTCAAAATTTAGAAATTGCACCGGAAGATTTAATCGTTATTCCTGAATTATACGGATTTGTGATGAGTCAAATATCAAAATTACCTTGTGGTAAAATTGTATTGTCTCAAGCTCATGACCATATCTTGGAAACATTGCAACCAGGTCAGACATGGTCACAATTAGGGTTTTATAAATGTATAACAACCTCTGAAGCACAAAAAGAATATATTGAGAATCTTATGAGAGGTATTTCAATTGATGTTTTAAAACCATTCATTTCTGATAAATTTAAACCAAATACGTTACCATCAAAACCTATCGTCGCTATTCACGCTAGAGAACAAAGAGAGGCTCTTAATATGATTAAAAGTTTCTACATTAAGTTCCCTCAATATAGATGGATAACATTTAGAGATATGAGAGGATTGTCTGTGAGTGAATTTGCAAATGCTATGAAAGATTGTTTCTTGTCAGTTTGGATTGATGAAACAAGTTCATACGGAACTTTTCCATTAGAATCTATGAAGTGTAAAATCCCTGTCGTTGGTTTAGTACCAAATTTAGTACCTGAATGGATGAATGAAGACAATGGTGTATGGGTTAATAATAAAATCCAAATGGTGGATTTTGTTGCGGACTTTTTACAAAATTGGTTAGAAGACAGTATTAATGAAAATTTAGAAACAGAAATTATTAAAACTGCAGAAAATTTAAGTACTAAAGAAGATTTTGAAAAAATTTCACTAAACTTATTTGAAGGATATCTAACTAAAAGATTGGAATCATTTGAAGAACAATTAAATAAACTACAAACAATAGAAGAATAATATGGAAAATTACTTTGACGTATCAGTTATATTACCGATTAAATCGGCAACCGCTCCATTTTTTGAAGATTACTTTAAAAAATGTATTGAATCATTAAATAATCAAAAATTAAAAATTAATGAATTAGTTATTGTTTATACAAATGAAATACCATTAGTTGAACTTTTAAAAGATTATGATTTTGGTGACTTAAATGTTGTTAAATTAGAATGGGAAAAAGAACCTAATTACGCTGCACAAGTTAATCACGGTGTTAGAAACTCAAAATCTGAATGGGTTTCATTATTTGAATTTGATGATGAATATTCTAACATATGGTTTAAGAATGTCGACATCTACTCAAAAGCATACCCTAATATGGATGCGTTTTTACCAATCGTTGTTGATACAGACCAACAAGGTAAATTTGCCGGGTTTACTAATGAAGCAACTTTCGCGGCAAACTTTACTCCGGAAATGGGTGTATTAACTCACGAGACTTTATTAGATTACCAAAACTTCCAATCATCAGGAATGGTTATTAAAAAATCTAAATTTGTTGATTACGGATTAATTAAACCTTCGTTTAAATTAACGTTTGGGTATGAATTATTTTTACGATTAACACATAATTCAATTAACATTATGTCTATCCCAAGAATTGGTTATAAACATACTAATTTAAGAGATGGGTCAATCTTTTGGAATTACAAAAATGGTAGAGATGTCTTAACTCCGGAAGAAGTTAAATTTTGGATTGAGTCCGCAAAAAAAGAATATTTTTTCATTAATGACAGAGCAATAAAATTTGAATCTCAAGAAGTTTAATGACTGAAAATATTAATTTAACAGGGGATACAAATGTTGAGTTAAAAAAGAAAGGTAGAAAACCAACCCAATTAAATTATTTTGATGTTCGAGAAGAAATGGCTGTGATACGATTTTTAGAGTCCACGTCTTACGAAGAAAAAAATAAAATATACAATGAGTTTTTAAAAAAACCTTTAGACAAAATGATATCTTCAATCATACGAAGGTATAAATTATATAGAAAAGACATGGATTTCACTGATATACATGTAGATACTCACTCGTTTTTAATGACAAAAATAGATAAGTTTAAACCTTCTAGAGAAAAGAAGGCTTATTCTTATTTTGGTACAATATGTAAAAACTATTTAATGGGTCAAATTATTAAAGACCAAAAAGAAACAAATAGAAAAATATCATATGAAGATATTTCAACTAATTTGGAAAATAATGAAAACTTTTCCTATTACATAGAAAATGACGGATTAGATTCTGAAAAAGTAATTAAACACTTTTTAATTGAATTAGATAGATTTATCAAAGAAGAAAATCTATCAGAAAATGAAATAAAGTTAGGTCACGCACTTTACGACATTTTTGAAAATTATGACTCAATATTTATTGGTAACGATAATAACAAGTTTAATAAAAATATTATTTTATTGTCTTTAAGAGAAATGACCAATCTTTCAACTAAAGAAATTAGGGGTTCGATGAGAAAATACAAAAATATGTATTACACATTAATTCAACAGATGGTTAACTAAAAAATAATAAATTAAATATTTATAATTATGGCAAGACCAACAAAAAAAGAAATTAATTTAAGTAAAGAATCAATGTTATCATTGATGCAGGAAATCTACAATGAACTTGTGGAACAAAGAAGTACTGCCATTAGAATTCAAAACAAAATGTTAACAATGATGAAAGGACCTGAAGACATGACTTTAATTGGTCCGGTTATTGAAAAACAACAAAAAATTATTAATGATTGTGTTGAAAAAAAATTAACCCTATCTAAACTACAATCAAGTATGTGGGAAAAAACAAATAACAACGATGATGGTGGAGGATTTTCTATTACTGATTTAGGGGTTGACGACGCAATGCTTAAAACTTTAATTGAGAAAGACGCATCTAAATCAGAGGGTTCTTATAAAATGAAAAAATAATTTGTTATGGCATCATTAGATATAGGCGCTGATTATAAAAAAATACAAGACAAGGTTACGGCCACCAGAAATTATAATGAGTTAAAAACTCAATATGATGATACTAGAAAACAAGCAGGTGAAGCTTTTGAAAAGAAAAAAGCCGCTGTTACAGGACAACTTGGTAAAATTAAAGAACAAACTAAACGTTATCAAAAAGAAATAAAAAATCAATTTGAACAACTTTTAGATTTAGCAAACACTACCGGAGGAAAAGGGAGCGGTTCTCCAAGTTACATTAAAAAATTATTAATCACCGCTATTAAAAATATTGAACCTAAACTCTCTCAAATAGCTTTAGAAGAATCAATAAATGCTGTAGGTTGTGACCAACAACAAGCGTATAACGGTAATTCAACATATTTTATTAAAGTTAAATCCGTTGATTTATTAAACATTCTAACTTTAGACCCAAAAACTGAAGGTAAACCTTTATATGAAAAAGACCCAATATTAGTTCAGAATTATCCATTTTCAATGAATAAAGAATTATATCAATTGATTCAAACGGGTCAACCATATTCTGTGGATAATGGTCAAAATTATATAGGTCAATCAGGTCAAGATTTATTTGACATTCAATATGTTGACCAAAATTTAGCAGGAGAAACTGGTCCTTGGTTTAAAGTTACATTATCAAATAGAGTTAATGGTGTTAATAAAGTTGGGACATTTCTAGTTGATTATTATAGAACAATTAAAATTACCGAACCAACCAATATGATTGCGTCAATAATGGAATCGTTAAGTGGTGCCGTATCAATGAGTGTTGGTGCCGGTGTAGGTCAAGTTGAAGACCAAAGTAAATTTGATTTATTAATTCAACGGATTCTTGGATTATGTTTTGATAATAGAAGTGAAATTGATGTTAGTGGTATAGCTAAAGTACCTGAACTTGATGGTGTTGACGAAACATTTTTTGAATTTACAGATATTGATTTAAGAAAAATAGACCAAAGAGTTACTAATATTAAAAATAAAGTAATAGAATTAGAAGAGTGTGATAATATATTATTACCTGTTGATTATCCAGCAGTTATCGCTCAAATTAATAATTTAAATTTAATTGACAATAATAGTGATTTTATAAATGCTGCGGATAATTTAACTCAAGTATTAGCTGATAATCCTCAATGGGGTGCGGGTATTCAAACCAATGCTCAAGTGGCCCTAAATTTTAATTTTATTAAATTAATTGCTCAAGGTATTGCGGGAGCATTTTTAACACCTAAAATATTACTACCAATATACGTAATGTTAAAAGCTATAGGTCAAGAAACAACCGACGCAATAAAAGGATTGGTTGATTTTGTAAAACAATTTAAAAAATTTGCAATAAATTTTATTTCTAAAATAGGAGCATTATTTGTTCAAGAATTATTTGAATTAATTAAAAGAGATATTTCATTATTAATTCAAAGGGTTATAAAGGATATTGTTAAAGAAAAAATTGATAAAAGAATTACAATGATTATAAAACTTATTCAGTTATTGTTAATTGTTGCTTCTTTTATAAGTGATTGGAGGAAGTGTAAAAGTGTCGTTGATGAATTACTAGCCCTATTAAATTTAATAACAGGTGAATTAGGTTTTGGTAGTCAAATCCCTTTACCATTATTATTCGCATCACAAATGTTAGACGGGTATTCCGAATCAAGAGCTTTTGTTGGTGCTATTGAAGAATTACAAAAAATAGGAGTCCCAACGGGAGCATTACCTGATGGTAGTCCTAATTTAGATGTTTTAGGTAAATTTGGACAAATGAAAGCTATGGCAAAAGAAGATTCCGATAATAATAAAGTTCAACTTGCTATTGGCCCATTAACTATAACTCCCGCCGGTTTAACAGTACCTTCTAGCGCTTTTGGTAAAAAATTATAATTATGAATAATATTGAAAAATCCGAAAAAACAAAAAACATAATTAAAGATTATAAAAATTCATCAAACAAAGATTTATCATTTGCTATGGATTTTATTCAAGAAGATTTTGCATTAACAAAAGAATCTTTGATAAAGTTGACACATCATTTAGATAAATTAGAATTAACTTATAATACTATATTAAAAGAATATCAATCAAGAACAAAGAAAAATGGTCAGTAATCAAATAATTTTTCCCGGAATAGTACTTAACAATCAAGACCCCATGATGTTGGGGAGACTTCGTGTTGTACCTGAAACAAAAAATTATCAAGATATTATTGCAGCAATTCCAAATTGGAATGAAGAAACTGACCCGTGGACTTCAAGAGACCCTTTAATTTGTTTATCATTATTACCTTTTTACGTTAGTCAAGTACCTCTTAAAGATGAATATGTTCATATAATTTATTCTAATAAAGATTTCCCATTTACTAATCAATTTTATGTTCAAGGACCTTTTTCATCTCCAATGATAAGTCCATTTGAGAATTATCAAGGTGCTAAAAAATTCTTAGCGTCAGGTGATAGAATTGCTCAAGGTATCTCAATTAAAAACCAAGTAGGTGCTTATCGAAATCAAGGTAGTGTAGGAGTATTTCCTGAACCAGGTGATAATGCGTTGTTAGGTAGAGGAAGTGCCGATGTTGTTGTTAAGGAAAATGAAGTATTAATTAGAGCAGGTAAAACTAAACGGTTAGTAAAAG
>Ga0209500_10000857_pt1 | contig 24437 bp, 51 predicted proteins | sample S_140212_EF_Meta_FD_187323 | JGI IMG/M metagenome (GOLD analysis project Ga0209500, IMG submission 187323) | Freshwater microbial communities from Lake Simoncouche, Canada to study carbon cycling - S_140212_EF_MetaG (SPAdes) (version 2) | ecosystem: Environmental > Aquatic > Freshwater > Lake ...
AAAAATTAAGAAACGGTATATTATTTTCAGGGGAAATTGTTAGAGTTAAAAAAGATGGGTCTTTGGTTTATTTACAGGCAACTTACAATCCTATTTTTGATACTGATGGTAAGATTTATCGTGTTATGAAAATTGCTATTGATATCACAAATTCTTACGAACAGAAGAAAGAGATTGAAAAGAAAAATACTTATTTAGAACATGCTGCTAAGATATTAAGACACGACATGCATTCTGGTATTAACACTTACATGCCAAGAGGTATTAACTCATTAGAAAGAAGATTAACTCAAGAAGATATTACTAATCTTAAAATTGAAGCTCCACTTAAAATGATTAAAGAGGGACTTAAACACTCACAGAAAGTTTATAAAGGTGTATATGAGTTTACCAATCTTGTTAAGAAAGATGTTGTATTGAATAAAGCTGAATGTAACATCAAGGACATACTCAAGGACTATTTGTCCGCGACCGCTTATATTAGTCAGGTAATATTAGATGATAACCTACCGACGGTTGAAGTTAATGAGCCATTGTTCTGTACTGCGGTGGATAACCTAATTAGAAATGGTTTAAAGTATAACGACTCTGAAACAAAGTTTGTTGAGATATATTCTGAAGATAATTTAATTTTCATACAAGATAATGGTAGAGGAATTACCCAAGATGACTTTAATTACCTATGTAAACCTTATACAAGAAAGGAAGGGCAGAAAGAAGCGGGTACTGGTTTGGGATTAAATATTTGTGTGGCAATTTTGGAAGAACACGGGTTTCAAATTACTTGTGAGAAAAATGATATTGGTACTAAAATGAAAATAAAAATAAAATAAAGAAAAAAATGATTGATTCAATTTTGTTAGTGGATGACGAGGATTTGTTCCATTTGGTGTTTGAGGATAGTTGTTCCTTATTAGACATTACATTGTCGTTAAAAAGTTTAAATAGCTCTGACCAAGCAGCTAAATTATTTTCTGATTGGCAAAAGAATTCAGATGGAAAACCTGAGTGTGTGTTTGTTGATTTAAACATTATAGGTTCATCATTTGATGGTATTGAACTTATCCGTAAGGTTAATTTTGAATATGGTAACAACGTTGTTATCGGTATCATATCTTCAAGTAACGAACCTGAAGAACAGGCTAAAGCCGTTCAGGCCGGCGCTCAATTTTGGATTATCAAGTCAGATGACATTGAGCCAAGATTGGAAGAATTTAGAAAAGATTACGAAGGATATAAAAACAGAACAAATCCATTCAAAGTTTATAAATGATTGTTTTAGATAAAGATACAAAGAAGATATTAATAGATACCCTTAAGACCAAGAACATTGGACTTGAAGGTAATATTGCTAAATTAATAGACGCTCAAGACGACGAAGAGTTTAAAGAGTATCTTAAAACTTGTATTGAAAAAGATGGGTTAACTAGACGTAAACGTTTGGAGATAACTAAACAGGTTCAGGTTCAGAACAAAGATTTAACTGCGTTAAACGAAGAAAATCAAAGAATGATGGAGGAACTCCAAAATACTTTAACAAGTATGGAGGACCAAAACAATCAGATTGAGAGTCAAAACTCTGAACTTCTTGAATGGAAATTAGAAAACGAAAAGATTGGCGCCGAACTCGTTGAGGCGATGAAACAATCTGAACTAGCAAGGGTTACCGCTGAAAATGCTAAGAACGAAGCGGAAAACAATTTAGATTTAATACAAAAGAAAACTCAATTTGAGTTGATAAACAATATTGTTAGAGTTGCTCTCTATGTAATTATAGGTGTTGGATTTATTACGACTGGTATATATGTTTATTCTATGTCAATAGGAATGGATACAGACATCATTGGCTCCACTTGGAGTAATATGTTTGGTATCCTGTTAACAAATAGTTTCAGTATCGTGGGAACAATACTTGGGGTGAAGTATGGAGCAAGTCCTAACAAAGATAAATAAATAAAAAAATAAAAAAATGAGTAGATTTAAAAGAATGTTATTCGGTGAAACTCCGTATGTAAAGGTTGAAGATAAGAATAGATTTTATTATATGCTTCAACAAATGCAGGCAAACAGATGGAAGATAACAATGATTGTATTGTTTTTATTTTTCTTTATCATTGCTGGTATAAACTCCGCAATATTTTTCGGTGTGTCCATTGAAGAAAGTTGGAAAGAAATGTTATTGATATTATTTGGAGCATTCGTTGGTAACTTAAATAAGGTTGTTGACTATTGGTTCAACTCTGAAGACAGAGACAAGATGTTAATTCAAAAGGTTGACGAGGAAGATGGAACATCACTATCAAGTGCTGTGGAATACCCAACAACTCCAAGACCACCACAACCACCAGTTGTTGTAGTTACACAAGTTAAGGAAGAAACTCCTGTGGTTGTTGAAGAACCAGTTGTTTATACTGAACCTGAAGTATATGTGGAGCCAATCGTTGAGGAATACCCAACTGAGGAACCTACACAAGAAGGTGAAGAAAACGTATAATAAGTTAACTTAATATTGAAAACCCCACTTGAAAAGGTGGGGTTTTTGTTTAACGGGATATTTATAAATAAAAAACCAAAAAATTATGAAAAAAATTATTTTAAGTATTATTATGTCAACTATGTTATTTAGTTGTAATACAAGTACAAAAACTGAAAATGCTGAAGACATTAAATCTGATAAAATTGTTAAGATACATGATGGGTCTTTTGCTTTTTGTGGAGCATCGGGAGCGATTCCAACCGGACGAAAGATTGTTGTTCAAGGTGTAGAATATGATGAGGGTTGTGCAATATGTCCTGTATTATCAGGGCCATCAATCTCCAATTTGGCGATGGAAGGTTTTAGTGAAACCTACGGAAAGTTTAATGTTAATGAATACTTCCAAAGTCCTGACGGAACCAATAATACTGTTTGGTCGTTATTTTGGTATTATGATTCAACTACGACTATTCCTCAATTTAACCCTTCAACTAAAGAATGGGAAATGATGACACCTGTGAATAGAGCTTTTGTTGTAAATACAGATGAACCAAGTACAAGTGAAAGTAATATGTTCGCAATGCCAGGTATTATCTTTGATACAACATCTACAGGTATTGTGTTGGCGAAAGTATATGGTCCACTTAACGAGGCGGCGGTTCCATTACGTAAAGCAATTCCTGTTAAAACAGGTATGACATCAATCACGGCAGCTAAGATTGGATTTCCTTATCCTGTGGGAACACCTGTACCTATTATTGAGTATAGTAAAGAACTTCAAAAAAAGTAAAAACAAATAAATATTGTTGAAAACCCCACTTGAAAAGGTGGGGTTTTTGTTTTACATTTGTATCAGTTACAAGAGTTCTTTGAAATAAATAAAGAGATAATATTATGGAAACAACTTATTTTGTTTTAGGTATGCTCTCGGTTGTTGCTCTAATTTTCATTGGGGTAATTGCTTGGGGTATGGTTAAGATTAGTAAACAACAAACAGAAATTGGAAATCTGAAAGAAGATATCCAAGGATTAGTGAGAACAATCTCACAAGAAATAGAAGATACGACTCGTCGTATTGATTATGAAAGACAAAACATTCAATCTGAGGTTAGAGGATATAGCGACAGATTGGAAAGACAAATTACAGATATTTGGAGAGGTATAGATACCAGAATTATGGATTCTGTTAACGAGTCCAACTCATACACTGATAAACGTATTGATAAAATGATTGATACGTATTTTGATGTTAAAAAAAATAAAGACCTTTTAAAAGGATAAAATAAACATAAAGAACTCTTGTAACTTTTTAAAAAAATATATTATGAAAACTTTCAAAAAAATAATAGGAATACTTCCCTTAATCGTTGCTCTTTACCTTTTTGTGGTATTGTTGATTTCAGCATTTACAGGAACTAAAATTGAAGAATATGTTGATGTTAAGTGGTGGGGATTGTTCCTTTTAGTTGACCTTTGGGCTGAACAAAAAAATAAGAAGTTATATGAGGGTGAATAAGTTAAGGTTTGCGGTTATCGCTCACGACAATAAGAAGGCCGACATGGTTGCCTTTATCATGAAGAGGTTGGACTTCTTCAAAGATAACGTTGAAATATTTGCAACAGGAACAACTGGTAAACATATTGAGTTTGCTGGTTTGGATGTTACAAGACTGAAGTCAGGACCGATGGGTGGTGATGCTCAGATTGCCGCTATGATTGTGGAAGATAAGATTGATTGTGTTATCTTCTTCATTGACCCTTTGTCTGCTCACCCTCACGAAGTTGACGTTCAAATGTTAGTTCGTATATGTAATGTTACCGACACACCTATCTCTTGTAACTACGCTACGGCAAGTATGTTGATTAATTATTTTGAAAATCAAAAATAACTTATTATCTTTGTGGTATGATTTTAAAGATTGAACAAGACATAAAAGGGGTATTCCCAAACATTTGGATATGTTCTGACCCTCACTACAACCACAAGAACATTTGTCGTGGTACAACCAATTGGAGAACATTGGATGGTGGGGTTCCTGAAGAACAAACTCGTGACTTCGACACACTTGAACGAATGAACCAATCTATCGTTGATGGTATCAACTGGAACGTTGGACAGGATGATGTGTTGGTTTGTCTTGGTGACTGGTCCTTTGGTGGGTTTGAGTTCATTAAACAATTCCGTGATAGAATTGTGTGTAAGAATGTCCACTTAGTTTTGGGTAACCATGACCAACACGTTGAAAGAAACAAAGGGGACATACAATCAATCTTCAGTTCAGTATCCGAATACCTACGACTTGTAGTTATGGAACCTGTGAAGAAAGGTGTGACTAATCGTCACGAGTTCGTATGTATGCACTACCCAATCCAAAGTTGGGACGGAATGAATAAAGGTATTCCTCACCTTCACGGACACGTTCACTTACCAAACAATAAAAAGTTTGGTAATGGAAAGAAAATGGATGTTGGATTTGACGGACACCCTGAGTTCCGACCATACAACTTGTTGAGAGAAGTATTACCTTTGATGAAAAATCGTGAGCAGTTGTCGGATATGCCGAATGACCACCACCTTGAAAGATTATTAAACGCTGATAAATAAAGATTATGAAAATATATTTGGACGATGTAAGAACACCTGTTGAAAAGGACTGGCAGGTTGTAAGAAGTTTTTACGAACTATCTGACTTGGTTCAGAAGGTTGGGTTAAATAACATTGATGTTATATCTTTGGACCACGACTTGGGTGATAGTGCTATGACTGAATACCACACAAACGTTTCACCTAATTACAAATTGAGTTATGAAAACATTGATGAGAAGACCGGCTACGATGCTGCGAAGTTCTTGGTTGACGAATTCTATAAACTAAATCCTGAAAGATTGGAGATGGGTTATTCCAACAGAAAGAGAGAACCGATTAAGTTCCCTGATGTTTATACTCACTCAGCTAATCCTATTGGTAGTGCTAACATCATGGGTTATATTAATAACTTCTTGATGAATGAGGGTAAACCACAAAATTGTATCAGAGTTCAAATACCACACACAGTATGACAAGTAGAATAGTTTTTGATGTCGAATTAACAGTAGACCAACGAATTGAGATTATTGAAAAGGTTGACCAACACTTTGATATTCTTGATTTTGGAATCAATAGTAATTTCAATAGAGACACTGAGGACAAGGATTTACATACACAAATTGATGAGATGTATCCTGGTGTTCCAAGAAAAGTAACCGCTTATTACATTATTAATTAATATGGGACATGCAATTGTTATTATATTTTCTTTGGTATTTTTGATTAGTATTGGTGCCCTTTTAGTGATAATTTTAGGAACTTATTTGGCAGATACGTTTAAAGATAGTAAATTTGACAAATGGTGGAGACGCCATATTATTGATGATATACCTGAAGAATTAGAAGATTAAATTATGAAAACATTATATATCGTAAGAGGCGTACCAGGAAGTGGTAAAAGCACATTTGCACAATCATTAGATTGTCCTGTATTTGAGGCTGACCAATATTTTATTGACTCTGAAACAGGTGAATACAAATTTGACGGGTCAAAAATAAAACTGGCTCATAACTGGTGTAAATTACGTGTTGAGCAAAGTATGGAAGATGATTTTCAAAAGATTGCCGTTTCAAACACATTTACTCAAGAATGGGAAATGGACGCTTACTATGAGTTAGCCAAACAATACGGATACAGAGTTTTTTCACTTATAGTGGAGAACAGACACGGAGGTGTAAATGAACATGGTGTACCTGAAGACAAGTTAGAATTAATGAAAAACCGTTTTGAAGTAAAACTTTAACAAGTAATGATTAACAACATTGAATTAATAAAACCATTATTGAACTTTGAAAACGAGGGTGACTTCTATATGCTCTACGTATTCAAACGAAAGAAGGACCAACCTGAAGGTGAGAGAGACAATCACCAATCAGTTCGGACTATTAAAACTTATTGTGTTGAAAGTATTGAATACTTGGAGAAACGATACGATGAGATTAAACAACTTTGTGAGATGTTTAAAGCTCGCGCATATATCCACGTTCAAAAACAAAACCATAAGGATGTGTCTTTGGAAATGATGATTGGACTAGCTGAAAAGATTAAGAACGGACAACATAACCAAAAACATTTGTTTGACTCAGTTGTCGGACAAATTAAAACTCATGAGAGTAGATGGATTGTAGATTTGGATACCCAAGATGAAGGTGAAGTGGTTAGAATAACTAAAGTCATCAATATTATCAGACCTGAGGGAGATAAGATTAAATGTATCATCCCAACCAAAAATGGATATCATTTCATTACCGATAGATTTGATGCAATGGCATTTAAAAATGTATTTCCTGACGTTGATATTCAAAAGAAAAATCCAACTTTATTATTTTTACCTAATTCATTATGTTAATTTCATTTATCATTATTTTCATCCATTGGATTGCCGACTTTGTATTACAAACTGACTGGCAAGCCCAAAACAAAAGTAAGAACAACTTTGCTTTATTAAGTCACACATCAAATTATTCAATGGTGTGGTTGTTACCTATGTGTTTTGTCTTTGGTATGATGAAAGAAGGTGTAACAACTGAATGGATTGTTTGGTCTACTTTATATTTTAGTATGATTACTTTTGTTGTTCACACTATTACCGATTACTTTACTAGTCGTTTGAATAGTAAGTTGTGGGCGGCAGGTAAAGTTCATTACTTCTTTGTCAGTGTTGGTTTTGACCAAGTGTTACATTACGGTCAGTTATTTTTAACGTATCATTATTTGTTTAATCGTTAATTGTTTTGTATCTTTGTTAAATGAACGAAGTGCTAAACAAATATTTTGAGGAAGAGTTGGTGTATAAACAAGTACATCCGACTTTTCCTTTGACTATATGGAACTACACTGAAAAGGTTCAGTACGAAGGTTTATGGGATGATGTTACTTTACAAACTCGTGGGTTAGTTACCGACGACAAAGGTAATGTTGTTGCTCGTCCATTTAGAAAGTTCTTCAACATAGAAGAGGAAAGACATACTCCGACTTCTGAGTTTGATGTCTATGAAAAGATGGATGGTTCACTTGGAATATTGTTCAACTATGAAGGACAATGGGTATTAGCGACTCGTGGTTCCTTTGCTTCTGACCAATCATTAAAAGGTTTCTTCATGTTACAAAAGTATGACTTCAAGAAACTTCATAAAGATTACACTTACCTGTTTGAAATAATATATGATGATAACCGTATAGTTGTTAAGTATGACTATGAGGACTTGGTATTACTTGGTATGATAAATACTGAAACTGGGTATGAGGTAGATTTGTATGGTGATGGAGTTGATGTTAGATTGAAGAACATGGTTAACAATCTTGGTTTCAAAGTTGTCAAAAAATACGATGGAATTCGGGATTATACCGAATTGAAGGATAAAGTTGAACAAAACGCTGAAGGATTTGTTGTTCGTTTTTCTAACGGAGATAGAATGAAAGTTAAGGGTGTGGAGTATCTTCGTCTTCATAAACTTATGACTAATGTATCTACCACTTCTGTTTGGGAAATGTTGAGTGAGGACAAAGATGTGTTGGAGATATTGAAGGATGTCCCTGACGAATTCTATAAGAAGATAAAGATGTATGTTCAAGAGCTAAGATATAACCACTATCAGTTTGGAGAACGTGCTGGTAAGATATACCAATACTTCAGATATGGTAAGTATGGAGATAGAGACCCTGAACCATCAAAGAAAGAGTTTGCTCTACACTTACAAGAATGTGATACTCACCCAAAGATAAAGGCATTGTGCTTTATGATGTGGGATGGAAAGAGCACTGATAAAGCAATATGGAATTATTTAAAACCCGAATATAAAAAGTTATGAAAAAAGAAACATTTGGACAAATAGACCAAACCAATCCTGTTACAAGAGGTAGTACCGCTTTGGTATATAAAGAAGAAACACTTGAAGATGCTGCACAATCTTACGCTGTAAATCAAAGAAATAGAACTTCTCATTATATGGGGTTTATTCAAGGTGCTAAATGGATGGAAAGACAACTGAAAAATAAAACTAAATAAAACTATGAAAAAAATTTTAACATCCCCTTGGACATTGTTCTTCGTGTTCGTCGCAACAGTAATGTCGTTAATTGTAATTGCGTCTTATGATAAACAAAATGGTTATTATTATAGTGAGGCTCATTATGTTATAAAGGTTGAGAGACACCGACCACAGAATGTTCATGAAGAGATGAACTTGTATTATGATATCACACTTGAAAATGGTGTGGAGATGAAGTCATTGAGACAGGTATCTGTTGGTGATACTATCTATTTTGATATGTATAAAGTTGGAAAGTAAGTAAATTATTCGTATATTTGTTAAATGTTGAAAGTAACCTTAATATCAGACACGCACACCAAAGAACGTAACGTTCTTGTGAATGGTGGTGATTTGATTTTACATAGCGGTGACGTTATGAACTCAGGTTACAATTGGGAAGATTTGTATGACTTCTTAAATTGGTTCAGTGAACTACCATATAAGATGAAGGTATTCATTCCTGGTAATCACGACAGATACATTGAGGACAAACCATTTGACGCTTGGAAGATGATTCGTGAGTTTAACGACAAAGGTGTTGTTTGTTTGATTGATGACTTCGTTGAGTTTGAGGGATTGAAAATCTATGGTAGTCCTTGGCAACCTGAGTTCTACAATTGGGCATTCAACCTACCACGTAATGGTAAGGAGTTGGAAGAGAAGTGGAATAACATTCCTGACGATACCGACATCTTGTTAACACACGGACCGGCTTGGGGTATCTTGGATACCGTAGTCAATCGTCGTGATGTTAATCTTGGATGTGAAATGTTAACCAAACGATTGGAGACATTACACCCACTAATCCATAGTTGTGGTCACATCCACACAGGTTATGGGTATGTTGAGAAGAACGGAACACACTTCTTCAACGCATCTATCTTGGATGAGCGTTATAGTCACAATCAAAAACCTTTTGATATCACAATCAATTTGGAAACAAAACAATTAGATATATTATGACAGGAAAGATTTATAAAACAAGTAAAGGGTGGTATTTGGAGACCAAGAATAATCACTACCTACCAGTCTATCCCAAACAGAAGATTGAAGATTTGAAGATTGGTTCCAAAGTTAATTATGAAATCGTTGAAAGGGAAAATGGTGGAATGGCATATACTGAAACATTTGAGATAATTAAATACGCAAAAATACTATGAAGATAATACCATTCTTTGATATGACTTGGTCTGACGAGTTCAAACAAGTTTCAATTATCCCAACAATCTTTATCACCAAAAGTTACGGGAATAGATATAACATCTGTATAAACTTTTTATGTTTTGATTTTGGACTATGGGTAATAAGAAGAAAATGAATGTAATTAAAGATTTAAGTGGTTACAAGGATTACCTTACCGTTGGTAAGTTAAGAAAGTTCTTGGAAGAACACTCAGAACTACCTGATGATGCTTTGGTTCTTACACAGAGAGTTGAAGACAAGTACTATGAAAAAAATGGTTGGGGTGTTGTGTTAAAAGAAAGTACTTGGTATGAAACAGAACAAGAACAATACCATCCAGCTTGGTGTTGTGTTAAATATAATGATGACAATAACCTTTACATAGATTTACACTATTGATATGAAGAAAATTAACGGAGAAGTATTATCAACTCACCCATTTCCGGGTTCGGAGTTTGTTCAGGACATAATTTATTACGACGCACCAATCCTGTCGTTATATAAGTTTGAGGACAGGTTGTTCTTGTGGTATTGGATGGACACCAATGAAATCATGAACCGATGGAGTGTGATTGAAACCACCATGGACAAATTGAAAGAATGGAAAGAGAAAGATTATGTTTGGGAATTTGTTGAAGATTGTATTTTGAATAATGAAGTTTACTTTATAAATTTGGATACTGAAAAGAAGTTTGTTGTTGGGTGGAAGTGTGATGTTAAAGAGTTAGTTAACTACGATTAATAATTAAATAAATAAATATATGTCAAAAAAATCAGTTATTTTATCAGTCCTTGCGTCTGTTGTTCTTGTGTTATTCTTAGCGTCATTTGGATTTATGATATCCAAGATGTTGTATCAAGAAACCCCTGTTAGTAAAGAAACACCTAAGTTTGAAGCACCATCATGTGAAGATGAATGTGATTACGATGATGACGACAATGAATTTCAAACATTAGATACGTGTTTGAGTAGTGAAGAGATGTATCCGGCAATAGTTGTTGATGTGACTATTGACGAGTATTATGGTGAAGGTAAATACTATGCGGTTACTACACAAAATGGTATTCTTTATTATACTAAAAAGAAACCAAAAATTGGTGATACTGCTATGTTCGTGGATGATAACCACAACATCATCAATTGTGATATGAATAAATAATAGAAATTATGGATAATTGTTTTGAGGTTAAAAAAATTGCTTACGAAATTACAACGGCTCTAAAATATTTTGAAAAAGAAAGAGCTGGATTTGAAAATTGTAGTTTAATAGTTCTACCTGAGGTGGAACAATCAAATGATGAAATCATAATCCCTGTTATTACAAAAAATAATAAACAAATAAAAATATCTATATCAGTAAATGAAACTGTTTGATGTAAAATTAGGAAAATGTATTGTAGGATTTTACTACAAAACATTATGGACGGATAATACTTTGAAGCAAAGTAATTATCGTCACGTTGGGGTTTATACCTCAAGACACTTATCGTATGTGTGGAATAAAGATGAAAAAACAAAAGAGAAAAAACGAGAGTCAACCTATAACTTTGGGTTAGATTTATTCGTTGCTCGGCTGTGGGTTTCATTTAACTTCAACAAGAAGAAAGTTAATAAAACAAAAGAAGACAAACGAAAATTCGTTGAATTACTCTCAACTGAAGAAGTTGTTTGGGAACAATGAAAAAGTATATCCACGTCAATCAACACAAGATAAGGTCCAACAAAAAGAATGATACTTTGGAACCTGTGATTACCATCAAGGAAGGTAGGAAGAACACCTACTGTTCTGAAGTGGAAATCTTGGGTCCTAGTCGTGTTGTGTATGGTGGTAATGAAAAGACATTGTTGTCCTGTGGGGCACGTGTGATAATTGAAACTGAATCCGAAATTAATATTATAAGATAATGGCAACACTTGAATCACAATATTGGAAGTTTTTGGAAGACAACCCTGGCTCAACTCTAACATTTGAAGAGTGGAATGTTGAATTGGCTAAACGAATTAAAATGGGTTTTGAAAACAGGAAAAATAATTTAGATGAACAACTTGAAGAGTTTGAAATGGTTCGTTATAGAATGGAGAATGAAGGTTTCCATTATTGTTTCAAACATTACTCATCGTTCAAAGAAGTTGAGGATGAAAAGTTCCACGAATTGAGAAAAAAGTATTTGGAGATATCTCACGAGCTTGAGGAGTATGTCCATTCAAAGATTAACGAATTAAGAAATGAAATTGATGGATTGGAAGACATTATTTAAATAAGGAAAAATAATATGAACGCTCTTGATAAACAATATCAAACATTACTCCAAACCATTTTAGATTTTGGGGTGGAGAAGAAAGACCGAACTGGTACAGGAACCAAATCAATTTTTGGTTATACCATTCGTCATAATATGAAAGATGGATTTCCACTTCTTACAACCAAGAAGATGGCTTGGAAAACAATGGTAACTGAATTACTATGGTTTTTAACAGGTGATACCAACATCAAATACCTTGTTGATAACAATTGTCATATTTGGGATGGTGACGCTTATAAGAGATATGTTGATAGTGATGAAGTAAGATGGCCAAAGAGTAAAGAAGACTTTATTGAGTGTATCAAAACCGATGATGCGTTTGCTAGAAAGTGGGGTGAGTTAGGTCCTGTGTATGGTAAGCAGTGGAGAAAGTGGCATACAGGTTGGGATGTAGTTGAAGATAAGAGTAAAGAGGCAGGCGTAAGAAGGATTGAGTATGGGATAGACCAAATCGCAAACCTAATCAACGACCTTAAAACAAATCCAGACTCAAGAAGAATGATGGTGAACTGCTGGAATGTAGGAGAACTGAACAAGATGGTGCTGCCACCTTGTCATTATGGATTTCAAGTTTATACAAGAGAGTTGAGTTTGGAGGAAAGATATGAGTTGATGAAAAAATTAGATAACTGGGTGTCAGTTCATTACAAAGAACCTAAAACAATGGAATATATGGATAAACATAATATCCCAACCCGAGCAATCTCATTAATGTGGAACCAAAGGTCGTGTGACGTTTTACTCGGAATCCCATTCAACATTGCTTCTTACGGGTTATTATTATTGATGATTGCTGATGAAGTGAATATGGTTCCTGGTGAATTGATTGGTAACTTGGGTGATACACATTTGTATTTGAATCATATTGAGCAGGCCAAGGAACAGATTGGTAGAGAACCTTACCCACTTCCTAAAGTAATAGTCCAAGATGGAATATTCTGTAGTTCAGTCAATGATGTTATTTTGGAAAACTACCAATCACACCCAGCAATTAAGGCACCATTAAGTAATTAACCTATGACCGCAACATTAGAACCTGTAACTCATATTGACACATCAGATGTGTTATATGATACAAAAATGAAACATCTATGTGTTTATCCACAAGGTGTAGATACCTTTGACGAGGAGTATATTATGAAGAACTGTTTAAAAATAGTAATTACTGAATAATATGAAAGAACTAATTAAAAAGATTTTAAAAGAAGAAACAAAGGAAAAGTTTGATTATGGATGTGTAATGTTATATTACGACTTCCCTGAAATGGAAGACATTCATAATATCATTGACCCCAACGACATTTACCACCAAGAAGGTGATAGAATTTTCGGATTGGAAGATGAATCACACACAACATTATTGTTTGGATTACACGATGATGTAACAGATGAAGATGTGTCAAAAGTGTTGAATAAATACAAGTATTCAACTTGCAAACTACACAATCCGTCTTTGTTTGAAAACCCTGATTATGATGTGTTAAAGTTTGATGTTAAGGGTGATAATCTTCATAAGACAAATGCCGATTTAAGAAGATACCCTCACACCAGTTCATTCCCTGATTATCATCCACATACTACAATAGGTTATTTGAAACCTGGTATGGGTAGAAAGTATGTGAATAAACTCAAAGGTATGAACTATTCATTGTCACCACAATATGCGGTTTATTCAAAACCAAATGGGAATAAAGTTAGAATGGATATTAATCTTTAATTATGGACAATTTCACACACATATTAAATCGTATTAAAACTCAATTGGATAATGTTAATTACGACAACGGAGATGTCTCTGATGTTGGAAATGAAATAGGTATTGTGTTGGGTGATTTTATTCACACCGAAAGTGAATTACAAGATTTTATTACGGGACTAAAACACGGAATATCATTAACAAATGGAACACACTGACGATTTATGGTGTCAGTACTCTGATTTACCAAGCGTAATGTCTTACGATATGCCAAAAGAAAAGAAATACCCCGATAATGTTGTATGGAGTGAAGAACGTGGATACTACGCTCACCTATTACCATACGCAACAAATGTTGGAGCTCCTGTCATCATACCTGATAATGTATCAACATGGAAGAATGAGAGGATATTAAAGACAAACCATTATTTCCAAAAGAAATATCAAGAAATCAAAGAACAATACGACGAATTACTCAAAGAGTTTGAATGGAATAGTGTTGTTTATGGTTCTAATTATAAATTTCAACCAATAATTGGTGAAACATATTACCTATACCGTAGACAAGATGGGGAATTATTCTTATCAATTATCAAACCAACGGAATGGAAACAAGAATATGTTGGTGAGTTTGAGTTGGACTCAGAAAATAAATGGATTAAAAAAGATTAAATGAAAGGAATTATTTTAGCGGGTGGCTCAGGAACAAGACTACACCCTTTAACTATTTCAGTAACAAAACAATTGTTACCGATTTACGATAAACCGATGATATACTATCCCTTATCAACCCTGATGTCTTTGGGTATCAAAGATATATTAATTATCTGTACACCAAATGACAAACATCTATTTGAACAACTATTAGGTGATGGAACTCAGTTTGGTATTAACTTAACGTATAGAATACAACCATCACCTGATGGACTAGCACAAGCGTTTATCATAGGTGAAGACTTCATTGGTGACGATAGTGTTGCGTTGGTTCTCGGTGATAATATATTCTCAGGATTGGATATCAGGAAGATAAAGAAATCAATTAAGAACATCAATGGTTCAATGATATTTGCGTATCATGTTCACGACCCTGAGAGATATGGCGTGGTTGAGTTTGATGAGGAATGTAATGTAGTTAGTTTGGATGAGAAACCAACAGTCCCAAAATCAAATTATGCTGTACCAGGTTTATACTTCTACGACAATAATGTGATACAGATTGCCAAGGAGATTAAACCATCTTGGAGAGGCGAACTTGAGATTACTGATGTTAATAGAGATTATCTTGAAAGGAACATGTTAAAGGTTCATATCCTTGAGAGAGGAACCGCATGGCTTGATACAGGGACCTTTGAATCACTTATGCAAGCGTCAAACTATGTTCAGAGTATTGAAGAGAGACAAGGATTAAAGATTGGGTGTATTGAGGAGATTGCTTATCTAAACAAGTGGATTAACAAAGGTGAACTTATTTATTTTGCTGAGAAATACCACAAGAATAATTACGGAAAATATCTTAGAGGTTTAATTGATAGAATTTAAGATTAACCTTTGACAAAAATAATACTTTATTTTATATTTTAACTATGAGTGTAAACAGTTCTGATTTTATTGAAGAAATAATACATGAGGCATATTCTAAAGATATGTACAAGGAGTTATTTGAACTTGCGAAAAAGTATAGAGATACAGAAGGAATTTTATTTTACGATTCATTTGAGAAGGCGTATTATGAACTCGGAATACCTGAAATTAATAAAATATGATATATAAGTTAGAATACATTTGGTTGGACGGATATACTCCTGAATCAAATCTAAGAAGTAAAACAAAAGTTTTAACATCAGAAACTGAACCAGAATTAGAATCACTTCCGATATGGAACTTTGATGGTTCATCAACAAATCAAGCGGAAGGTAACTATTCTGATTGTCTTTTAAAACCTGTAAAACTAATCAGAGACCCACAGAGAAAGAATGGTTATTTGGTATTGTGTGAGGTTCTTAACCCTGACATGACACCACATAGTTCTAATACTCGTTCAAGTATTAAAGATAACTCAAACATGTGGGTTGGGTTTGAACAGGAGTATTTCATATATGATGGTGAACTACCATTGGGACATACCAAAGGTAACATGAAACCACAAGGTGAATATTACTGTGGTATTGGAACTGATAATGTATCAGGACGTAATATCGTTGAACACCATTTAGATGTTTGTCTATCTGCAGGACTTAATCTTACAGGTATTAATGCTGAAGTGGCTCTTGGACAATGGGAGTTCCAAGTGATGGGAAAGGGAACATTAGATTCTTGTGACCAATTGATTCTGTGTCGTTATCTATTACAAAGAGTTGCAGAAACTTATAGTGTTAAGATTGAATACCACCCAAAACCTTTACAGGGTGATTGGAATGGTTCAGGACTACACACGAACTTTTCAAACAAAAAGATGAGAGAAGTTGGGGGTAAAGAATACTTTGATTCCATTCTCAATGTGTTTGAATTAAATCATTCTAAACATATTGAAAACTATGGTTCAGACAATGAATATAGATTAACTGGTAAACACGAAACACAATCTATTGATAAGTTTAGTTATGGTGTATCAGATAGAGGTTCATCAATAAGAATACCACAAGTAACTGTTAACAATGGATGGAAAGGATATGTTGAAGATAGACGACCAGCATCCAATGGTGACCCATACAGAATTATGAAAGTAATATCTGAGTCAGTAAATCAGGCGGAAGCCAACTTATCCTTCAACACTATTTAATGGAACTGATTACAACAACAATAATGAAAAAATCTGATGAGGGTGTTCACGGAAACATTTTCGGAGGAACTTTGATGTCTCTAATTGACGACTCAGCAGCATCTTACGCTGCTCAGATATGTGACACTTCAAGAATAGTTACAATTAAGATTGATGAGTTATTATTTAAAAGTCCTGTTAAGGTTGGAAGTTTACTAAAGATTTATGGTAAGGTAGAAAAGTTCGGAACAACATCAATCAAATTATATATTGAGGTAAGAAAACATAACGTCCACACTGGTAAACAAGAAGCAGTTACACAAACATTCATAACATTTGTAAGAATAGATGGTGATGGTAAGGCAATTCCTATTCATCAATATGTTAAGGATAGATACTACGAAAGATACGAAAAATATGGTAAGGGATTACTTTCTTTAGACGAAAAACATAACAATGATTGATTTGTTAAAGAGGAATGACTTGTTCTTCCTCAAACAAGTTAAAGAGAATATTCTTACTAAATACAATCTTCCATTTGAATGTCTATCTATTGAATATATGGATGAGATTTACTTCAAGATTCATTTTATAATGAAAAAGATACCGTTTGAAGTTTATTTTCATAGATATGAAATTTTAGAAGAGGTTGAAAATGATTTGAAAACTTTTTTAAAGATAATTAATCCTGAAAGACAGATATTTCATTTAAGGGTTTATGTTGATTATAGACCACAAAATAAAAACTTATTAAATTTTGTTTGATATGAAGTATGATTACTATGGTTTGAAGTCCAAGTTGGATGATTTTTTGGATTTACATGATGAGGAAATTGTTAAACAAGGTTGGACAATAACATCTAAACCATGTGATGATTGTAAGGATTATAATATTAATCTAAGGTATTCTGACCCTAAATATTATTATGAAACGACTAGTGGCGTTAAAAAATATAATTTAGATTATCTATTTGTTGAGAAGATTGATAAGAACAAACAGAACAGAACGGTTTATAATTCTGCTAAAAAGTTTGGGGTTGTAATAACTGATAATGGTTTGATTACCGAGTTACTTAATATCAAACTTGTCTGAGTATTTAACAGCATTTGCTCTGTGACTTGAAACGCCGCCACCAGCGTTTATATCTGCAAAGTATTCAGCAGCTTCTTTCTTTGTTTTAAACTCAGGGAAACCTGTTTTCTTTCCTTTTGTGAAGAACATAATTGCCACATCAGCTGCGGTTCTTGGGTCATTAACTTCATCAGGATTACCCACTAAATCTTTACCAATTAAACCACCATATTTTCTATAGTTCCCGATACCTGTTAATTGATTAAACCCTCTACCTCTATATTTGTATCCGTCACCATCGTCAGCACCATTTTTACCATTACCAACAGTGTTGGCATAAATTAAATTATAAAACTTTTTATCATCTTTTTTAAGTTTATCAATTTCAGAATCTGAAAGATGAGAAACTCTTCCCCCAAAAAGATGTCTTATTCTACTAACTCCGGTGTTAGAATAAGATGTTTCTGATTTTGGAATATAATTACTTTCTTTACCAATTACTGATAGTATACCAATTTGAGCCATTGGGTCGGTAATTCCAAAATCATTCATTGCGTCAACTAGTAAATCTATATTCCTTGCTTCTTGACCTGAGAAAGTATGAGTTAAATCACCTGAATATTTGTCTTCATTGCCATAAGTTGAATCTTTTAATTTAGCATCTACTAAATCCTTTTCAAGTTTTTCTTCTTCACTTGATGTTAAGTCTTCGATTTTATCTTTCGCTTTGTCAACTATTTGAGTAACATCTGTTGTTCCAAAAGTATCCTGAACAAAATCTTTAACGGCTTTACCAACATCTGTTTTTTTCAAGTAATCAAGTGTGTCATCTAAAAATCCTTCATTTAAATTATATAATTTTTTAATGTCATTTTTTTCTTGTTCTGTAATAATAAATCTTTTACTCATGATATTGTTTTTATAATAAATATTATCTTATATTTGTTTGTAAACAAAACACATGATTTTAGTATTATTTTGGGTAGTAATAGCAAGGTTTATTAAATTATTAATAACCAAAGAAAAACCAACATTCAAGGAAGAGGTAGGTGATTTTGTTTTTCATTACCTTTTTGCTTTGGTAATCTACGTTATTCTTATCTCAATTTTCTGAGTTCATTTTTGATTGACTCTTCTATCAATTCATCTGATTGTTCAATATTAAGATAAATACTGTCGTATTTGTAATTAAGTGAATCCATTGCGTTGGAAATAAGATTGGTCAAGAAAGATTTAAGTTTTCCCATTCTACCATCTTTAATATCAACACTTACATCAACAAAGACACTTCCAAAGACAATGTTACCTCTCATCCATTCCTGTGATGATGGGTAAGCATCAATAAAATTAATTCTAATCTTAGGAAGATTAAAACCTTTATCCTGTTCAAACTTTGATAAAGCTTTAGGTAATATCCTTTCAATATGTTTTTTTAAATGTTGTGAGTAAGTCATTTCTTATTTTATAAATACTTATAGTAAACAAATATACTATGAGTTACACGAAAGAACAAATTGAAACTGCGGTAAAATCAAAAGGACATGTATGGTTTGAAGATACTGCTAATAAAGGTTACGATGTTAACATCGTTGGAATCAGAAACACTGCAACTGGACAAAAGGTTACAAATGCTTTTGATGATTATTTAACCATTTCTTATAAGGAGAACGGACAATGGAAGTGTCACGTTTGGCCGGCAACAACTGACCCAGGTAAGAAAGGTGTGATGGAATACCACAACAAAGATGGTGTTGCTCGTTTGGTTGAAGGACAATATCGTGGTTCACACATTATCAGATTACATCAGGGTAAGTACGAAGCTTTGGGACAGGACAAACCTGTTAAAGTTTATCGTGACGCCAATAAGGATATGGCTTATGATGAAAACAAAATCACTGAAGGTGTTTATGGTATTAACATTCACAAGGCAGGTGCTGATTCAACTTATGTTGAGAATTGGTCTGAAGGATGTCAGGTATTCAAGAAGTCTGCAGACTTTGAAGCTTTTATGAAGATTTGTCGTAAGTCAAAAGACATTCACGGAAATCGTTTTACATATACATTAATTGAAACAAAAGATATTGTATAATAGATTTATCACAATTTAGGTTCATCCAAATATTTATTGGTATGACAAAACTAACAGAACAACTTGGAAAAATTAGACAGATGATGGGAGTTATCAGAGAGTCTAAAGATGTGTCAGAACCTTACGATGAGAAGGCTGATACTGATTACAACGACGATGTTCATGGGGATGATATGAAAGACCACCCATCCTTCAAACAGAAGTTTGATTATATTGATGAGTTAGAACAAATCATGGAGAAGTGGACAGATGAATACAAGAGAAGTATTAACTGTAACGCTCCAAGAGGATTCAGTCAGAGAGCTCATTGTGATGGAAGAGCTAAAAAGAAAAGAAAATAAACATTAAAAAACCCCTTGAATTAGGGGTTTTTTATTTATTGTTATCGTTTCAGGACAAATAGGTTTTTATAGACCGTAGACTGATTTGTATTTTGCTCCAAGTAACGACAAACATTTTTCAACAGATTCTTCTTTCTGTTTTAAACCTTTAGCCACCAATTTCTTTGAATGGTAAATAACGAATTCAACTGAACCACCTTTTGGACTTGGTAAAGTTTTGTAAATGTCGTAGAAACCTACTTTAGAGGTGTAGATACCTTTTGATGAACCTTTTGCCATTTTGTTTTATTTTTTATTTGTTTGTATAAGTTTAGTAGTAAAAATTGATATAATCAATTGGGGAATGGTATTTCTAAATTAGCGATGAACTTATAAATTGGTGAACCTAAAAATATAACACTCTTCAATTCGTTATTAAATTGTGATTGTACCCATTCATTAAACACTTCAATTACCAATGCTTTTGGGACGGAGTGTAAGGTTGAAATTGTTTTAATGAATTCTTTATTACCGTATGCGTATTTGGTTGAGTTTATTACACAAATAGGTAATTCCAAAGATGGGACTTTTAAAAAATGGTAACTACCATCATTTAATATTTCAACATTTTGGACTTCAATAAATTTCTTTATCTGTTCTTTTATTAACATCCTATAAAAATCATTGATACAACTGCAACCAAGGCAACAAGTGTAAAGATTACGGATTCTATTTTGTCGCTCTTTTTCATTACTACAAATGTAATGATAAAAACTTATACTGACAAATTATTTTCTTTTATCTGGTGAAAATTCTTTTATAGTCCCCCAAAGTGTTCTAACTTCTTGAATTTCAGAATCGGTAATTATATCACTAACTTCTTTTCCATAGTAATAATCAAAATTACCATCGTCTTGTGAAAGTTCTATAATTGGCATTACAGAATGTTTTGAATAACTGGTTATCGTATTTCTATATACCGTTTCAACATATTGAACACGATTTTCAGAAACATCATAAGTATATTCTTTAGGTTCAGGTATTGTTAAATCAGCAAATGCTTTATTTGTGGTGATTTTATCAACATTTAATACATAAAGATTAAAAATAAAATCTATATCGATATAATCCAAGCTTTTTTTACCTGTTCCAATAGCGGAATTAATTGCCGACTCAAAAGTTTCTACAACATATGAATGTTCTATATCGTTTAATACAACTTTTTCATCATCTAACGATGTTTTAGCGACATATAGGATTGTGTATAATAACTTTTGACTTAATGATTCTAAATATGATTTCTCCATGTGATTAAATATATAACATAAATATATAAAATAAAAGTATTTATACTATAATGAATTTGAAGAACAATGTTGTTAATTAAAATATGGTTTTATCTGATAAAATATTAAATAAACTCTTCAATTCGGAATATATTAAAAATATATATCCAATGATTGATAATATTGATGTTAATGTTGACTGGGATGGTGATGATGCTTTTCCTTTTTATAAACTTCATATTACTGTTAAGTTAAATGACCCAGCGTTTAATGAATATAACATTTATGAAAAAGGATTTGACCCACATTATCTTTATGAATATCATTTGAAATACCTTCTTAACTTTTTAAATATTAATTTAAACACGGCACTTATTGAACAAGTTTGGATTAAAGTGTTAAATCCTGATGGGGAAGAGATAGTCAAATATTAATTATATGAACCTACAAGAACACATAAAAAAAGTATTAAAAGAGGAGACGGGTGAAAGAACCAAACTTGAAAAGGTTATCACTAATGTTATCAACAGGACATTAGCTGAAAAAGAATTACCTGAAAACTTCCATAGTGTTGTTGTTGATGTTTACGGAACAAAATACGGAGATGGTTGTATGATAACTTTATTGATGAAAAGGCCTTATAGTGAAGAAGAATCTGAAATGTTGTTTGATGCTAGTAGAGAGGTTAAAAATTTAATTAAATCCTTCTTCAAAGAACATTTCCTTTATGGTATTAGTATTTCAACATCAACTATTGAAAATTACATGAAGATGACAAGTGATTGAATATTAATTATATGAACTTACAAGAAAACATAAGAAGAGTATTAAGGGAGGAAACTGAAAAGTTTGATAAGGTGGAGCATTTTATAAAAACTGCTAATACGTTATTCAGCAAACTAAAATTTAAGGCAGTTAAACGTATTGAGTTTGATTATGACGAAATGATGAATGGATTTCAAGTTAATATATTTTATGATAGACAATATGCGATAGATAATCCCAAAGGTTTTAATAAAGTAAAACAAGAAACAATTAAAGAAATTGGTTCAATCATTACAAGGTTTTTCCCATTCAAATTTTATATTTATTTACATTACGACTAATTATATATTATGAACTTACAGGAACACATAAAAAGAGTATTAAGGGAAGAGGTTAACAAGAAGTATTTGAAACCGAGTGAAAAATCCGAAAAATTTATTTTGGATAGATTGAATAGTATGGCTTCAGGTGCTGAAATATACCACGTTGAAAGTTATAAAACAAGACATGATTTTGAGTTTTGTAAAAATGGGAAACAAATAATGAATCTTGCATTGTTCTTTGAAGAAACTGACGATAATACTCCAACGTCTAAAAGACAATTTGAATCTTCAACATTATCAGTACAAGAAGATTTTGTTGGTGGACTATTAGGGGCTTTTCCTGTTAGAAGAAATTATCTTTATTACATAATTGAAGAATGGTTTGAAGATACTTTTTTAAGTAAAATCTCAAATATGATGGGTAGAAATGATATATCTGTTGAAGAATTATCATTTAATGATAGGTCATATGCTTGTGTCCCACCAATTAAAGAAGTACCTGAAGGAGTTACTCAAGACGAGATGATTAAGGTTATTATGAACAATACACTATGGCGTAAAAAAGATTTATTAGCGTTAGAAGAAAGAGAGCCTGGGTCTTTAGAATGGATGTATTTGAATAAACTTCGTAATAATGAGGTTAATAGATTAGATAGTGGTAATCCAATGGGGGAAAGCGAAATAAGAGAAGGTGAATTAACTGAGAAATGTTGGAAAGGATATACTCAAAAAGGAATGAAAACTATGTTTGGTAAGAGATACCCCAACTGTGTTAAAAATACAAAGAAATGAACCTACAGGAACAAATATCAAGAATACATGAGATGATGGGGCTTGTTACAGAAACAAGACAAGGAATGTTTAATTGGTTAAAAGAAAAACTACCAAACACTCCTGAATATGTAATAAGAGATTGGGTTTATAAAATGGTTACACACTCAGATGATATAAACACATATGAAGGTATTACTGAATGGATTGATGAATATGTTAAAGATATGGAATGGGAGTTCCAAAAAGATTTTCCAATATCAATGGATATATTTACCGATAACACAAAAAAACAGTTAGAAAGTAGAATTGGGGGAGAAGTAAGACAAGATGTTGATAAAGATACTGAAAGACACGAAACACAAAAAGAGTTACTTCAAAGTAAGGGAGTATCTGAAGAACCAATTATTTTATTTAAAACCAAAGATGGTAAATATGAATTAGGTGAAGGGTGGCATAGAACCACACAGACATTTATACAATTCCCCGATGGGTTTATACAACCTAATGTGTATATCGGACTAAATGCTAAATGGTTAGATTAATATGAACCTACAGGAACAAATATCAAGAATACAGTCAATGATGGGGGTTATCAAAGAAGAATCCGAACAACCTATATTAAATAAATTTGGTGAAAAATACTACATTGATTGGGACGGGAACTATGGTAATTCATTTAAACTAGTTCATACACCTGAAGGTGCTCAAACAGGAGGTGAATGGACTCCTGATTTAATATCAATTGTCACACCTGAAAATACGAATGCGTGGTATGAATGGGAAGAATTACCTGAAGAAAAATTGATGGGATGGAAAGGAAATTGGGATAATATACAAAAAACCGCCTTGGCCGTTCACAAATATAATCAAATAGTTAGAAGTATGTCATAATATGAACTTACAGGAACACATAAGAAGAGTATTAAGGGAAGATAAAAAGAGTAAATTCATTATGGATACTGTTGATAAACATGGTATTTATAATACGGCAAAAATGATGGGTGTGAGTCTTACTTATTTATACAAAATGTCTGATTTAGAAATTGATGAATTTGTTGCTAAAGAACTATTAGCTGAAAATATTGTAAATGGTAATTTACCTGCAAAATATAAAGGATTTGAAATTGAAATAAGTAGTGATGATGTGTTTTATTGGACAAGGCAGTTTAAATCGGGACACTATCCACCTAATGTATTAGAAAAAATATGGGTAATGGCAACACCTTTTTTCGCAACTGCTGATTATACACCTGTTGAAGTTGATTGGTATG
>Ga0209500_10000858_pt1 | contig 24422 bp, 15 predicted proteins | sample S_140212_EF_Meta_FD_187323 | JGI IMG/M metagenome (GOLD analysis project Ga0209500, IMG submission 187323) | Freshwater microbial communities from Lake Simoncouche, Canada to study carbon cycling - S_140212_EF_MetaG (SPAdes) (version 2) | ecosystem: Environmental > Aquatic > Freshwater > Lake ...
TCCCATGCTTACCCTTCAAGATATCGGCAGCTAATGTCGAAAGATTGGAATCAAGTGTCGTGACGCCTGCATCACAGATGAAGAATCTCATCAGCGTCGACTCCAGCGCAAATGCCACCCTCTTTACGGCCTCCTCGGAGGCGGGAGTCTTAGGGTCAAAGAAATGCCTCACGGCCATCAGTACCGGACGGCAGACTTCGCCGCCGATCGACTTAAGGGTGGGAGGATGCTGACGAGCGATAAATCGCGCGTTGTCTAAGAAATGACTCAGGAAAACAGGCAAAGAGGTTACCGCTATGCCCGATGAACCGTCACGCCCCTGCTTAATCCTCTTGGAGATAGATTTGTAAGAATCGAACAGGTACTTCTTGTGCACGTGCCCATGGAATGCCCGGTAGTAGTGGAGCATGAACTTATCACGGTGCGGAGGCTTAGGCAGCATGCTTTCGAACGAAAGCCTGTCCCCCTCCCATGAGTCAGAAATCAGCACTTGTTCGGTAGCATCCGGAAAATCGATCATCAAAGTGTTCTTAAACAACTGATCGACCGTCAGAGGCATTCCTCGTGCGTTCAACGCCTCAAAGACAGTCATTCCCTGCGACAGCTCGTCAACGGAAACGACGATAATCCTAAGCTCATTAAGAATGACATCAATGAGTCTTTCCAAGGCCATGGATTCGTTCATCTGGTAGCGCCTCGAGAACCTGACGTAGTTATCAAGGCAACCATCCACGATTTTCGCCACGGCAAGCGAAGGCCTGCTGAGCTCATCGGACTTCTTATTCTTTTTCAATTGAGTACGGACCGTATCGATTCTCTTTTGAACTTCCGCCGGCGTCTCATCCACATTGAGCAAGATGCCGATGTGACCGGCATCACATTCCTTAGGCACTAAGCGGCACCGCTTAGGAGTCGAATAAAGAGCTTCCCTGGCCGACTTAGGCCCTTTACCCGTCTGAGCCTCAAGCCGCCTATAGGCAGCAGCAAGCACGACAGACAGCGTCGTGATTCGCTGCTGGCCGTCGATGACATCGTTGCAAGGACCGAGCTGTAGGTGCTTAGATGGCTTAATCACCACTGACCCCACGAACGGCTCAGGGATAGCCGAGTCAGATTTATCCATCTTCTTGGATGATCGCTCAGCGATATCCATAAAATGGTCTTCGAATAGGGCCTCAATATGTTCTACGCCCCAAGAATAAGGTCTCTGAAAATTCGGGATGACAAGGTATGGCCTTTCCTCGAACTCCATGAGCTCGGAGAAGGTGACGACTTTGGTACGGATACTCATTCGAATTAAGTTATAAGCTGCCTAATACGCTCGGCTATCTTTTTCCAATCTGGGTCGGGCGTAAGATGGGACCAGCTTAGGCGTACGCACCTCGTCGCGCCTACGTCATCCATGCCCATGGCCTTCAGGACGTGGCTAGGCCTATAGCTCGACGAGGTACAGGCAGAGCCATTGGAGATGGCCGCATAGCCCTGGAGCCCGACGATCAGGGCCTCCGAATCGAGCATGGGGAATCGGATATTGAGGGTAGATGAAATAACACCCACTTTAGGACCGACGGGAACGCCACCCAGGGGAAGCAGGGCCTTAAGCGCCTGTTCCTTCATGGAAGCACAGCTTTCCATCCACTTTCCCGACTCAGCCACCGACAACGCCGCGGCCTCGCCGAGCGCCGCGATGAGAGCCACAGGTAAAGTACCAGGGCGAATTCCCCTCTCCTGCCCTCCCCCGAACATGAGTGGCTTAAGGGGCACCTTCTCATAGCCACGACGACGTGTAATAAGTGCACCAATACCCTTCGGGGCGTAAATCTTATGTCCGCTGACGCTTATCAGATCGATGCGTTGATTCTTAAGAGTTACGGCAATTTTCCCAAAGCTTTGGGCGGCATCGACGTGTAGAAAGGCCAAATGATTCGCCATTCCTGAGGCGATTTCATCAACGGGTTGAATCACCCCAGTCTCGTTGTTCACGTGCATTACCGTGACCAGCAAAGTATCAGGCCTCAGGGCTGAAAGAACATCAGCAGCGCGGACGATGCCATCGGCCTGGGGTTTGACATAAGTCACCTCGAAACCCTTGGACTCCAAGTCTGCAAGCGGCTCAAGTACTGCCTTGTGCTCAATCATGGTGGAGACGATGTGACGTCGATTATTGGCGATTCCGAAATCGACCAGGCCCAGGATAGCCAGGTTATTGCTTTCAGTTGCCCCACTCGTGAACAGCACCTCCTCGCGTTTGCAGTCGACTACACTCGCGACCTGATCGCGCGCCTGCTGAACTGCCCTCTTGGCGGCCGAGCCATACTCATGGGTACGGCTACCTTCGTTTCCGTACTCCTCATCCAGGTAGCGAAGCAGGACCCGCCGCACGCGCGGATCAAGGGGGGTGGTTGCATTGCAATCCAGGTACACGGAAGGCATGCCACTAAAAGAACGCGCCGAGCATGTATGTCAATAGGTTTGACAAACATAACAGCCTTAGGTCAGTAATTAGACATACCCATGGCCAAGGACACGAACAAAAGTATGTCTGCCGAGATTGTCCCCTCGTTGAGCTTCCCTGTCATTCGCGGCACCCAAGCAGGCCGGGAGTACTTCGTAGCCATGTGGTCGCTGCGGACGCTTCGTCAGATCTCGATTTTCGACGACCGCGAGCTTCCTCCTGAGCTCAGGGCGCAGCGCATCCTCAATCGTGCCCGCATCCCCGAAATCACCGGATACATCCTGGATAACCCGGATGACTACGTCTTCTCGGCGCTTACCGTATCCATCGATTCACAAGTCTCGTTTGAGCCCCTGCAGAATCAAGATCGCTTAGGCATCCTCAAGGTCCCCATGGATGCTAAGTTCATCGTCAACGATGGACAGCACCGACGTGCCGCAATCATCGAAGCCCTCGAACATCGTCCTGAACTCGCGAACGAATCCATCGCTGTCGTCTTCTTCCTCGATATCGGACTCCAGAAAAGCCAGCAGATGTTCGCTGACCTCAACCGTCACGGCATCAGGCCGAGTCGCTCCATCGGTATCCTTTACGATCATCGTAGCGAGACTGCGAAGCTGGCCAAGCTAGCGATCATGAAGTCCTCCTTGTTCCGAGACATCATCGATATGGAAAAGACGTCCTTGGCTATTCGCTCCCGCAAGCTCTTCACCCTTTCTGCCTTCTGCAACGCCTGCAATGACCTCATGAACGGCATCCAGACAGGTAAGCTGGAGGAAGACGCCGCCCAAGCCCGCAGCTTCTGGGAGGCTGTCTCCGAGCAGTTCCCCGCATGGCGAAAAGTCAAATCCGGCCAGCAGCCGGCCAGCGAAATCCGTGAAGGCTTCATCCACGGTCACGGCATCGCACTTCATGCCCTAGGCATTGCCGGCAACGCGCTACTCAAGGCCCATCCGAAGGATTGGAAGTCCAGGCTGGGACCCCTTTCTGAAATCGATTGGTCACGTAGCAATTCGGGCCTCTGGGAAGGCCGTGCGCTCATCGGTGGCAAAGTCTCCAAGGCCACCACGAACGTCACCCTCACCTGCAACGTGATCAAAACAGCCCTAGGCATTCCACTGAACCCTCGCGAATCCGAGATCGAACAAGCCCACTCTCAAAACTGACATGTCCACAGACACTCCCACCCCACCCTCTGAGCCCGAAAAGGGCCGCCTCGAATCCGCCTTCAAAGACGGAGGCTTCAATACCTGCGTCGAAGCCATCCAGGAAGAAATCCGTACCCTTTACCTGGACGACAACGTGCCCTGGATTCTCGGATACTCCGGCGGGAAAGATTCTACGGCCACCCTGCAGCTCATCTGGTCAGCCATCGCCGCCCTGCCTGTCGAGAAGCGCAAAAAGACCATCCACGTCATCTCTACCGATACTTTGGTCGAGAACCCCGTGGTGGCGTCATGGGTAGAACACTCCCTCAAGGTCATGAAGCAGGCTTCAGACGACCAGAAGATGCCGATTACCCCGCACAGGCTTACCCCGTCCGTAGCCGACTCCTTCTGGGTCAATCTGATCGGCAAAGGGTACCCTGCCCCGCGACACAAGTTCCGCTGGTGCACGGAGCGCCTCAAGATCAAGCCCTCGAACACGTTCATCCTGAACATGATCAAGCTCAGCGGTGAAGCCATCCTGGTGCTGGGCACCCGTAAGGCCGAAAGCACACGCCGTGCCGCGAACATGACCAAGCTGGAAGCGGGTCGAGTTCGCAATCGCCTCAGCAACAATGCCAGCCTGCCCGGCTCGCTCGTCTACACGCCCGTCGAAAGCTGGACCAATGACGACGTCTGGTTCTACCTGATGCAGGTCGCGAACCCTTGGGGATTCAGTAACCGCGACCTCCTTGGGATGTACGCCGGAGCTTCTGCCGATGGCGAATGCCCTCTGGTCGTCGACACCAGCACCCCTTCCTGCGGAGACAGCCGATTCGGATGCTGGGTCTGCACATTGGTAGAAAAGGATAAATCCATGTCAGCCATGATCCAGAATGACGCCGAAAAGGAATGGATGATGCCGCTTCTTGAAATCCGAAACGCCCTTGATTTCCGACAGATGGGTGATGGTGACGAAGAGAGTTCCGACCGCCATCTACGGGACCATCGTCGCATGAACGGCACTGTTCAGCTCTTCTTTGGCCGCCCTATCCATGGCCCCTACCTGCAGGAAGTCCGTGGCAACTGGCTGCGAAAGCTCCTCACGGCGCAGACGTGGATTCGCAAGAACGGCCCGGCCGACGTCAAAGGCATCACCCTTCTCACGATGGACGAACTTCATGAGATTCGGCGCATTTGGGTCATCGATAAGCACGAAATCGAGGACACGCTCCCGGCCATCTATGAAGAATGCACTGGCGAACCTTTCCCTAAGCAGAAAATGGATGACTCGCAGTCCTATGGTGACCGCGAATTAAAAATTCTGAAGATTGTCTGCGGCGACGACCGAAACCAGTATGAACTGACGCGCTCGCTGCTGAGCATCGCCTCACAGCATAAGACAGGACAGCGTCGCGCCAAGCTGCACCAGGAATTCACCAGCCAGTTCCGTCGGCATACCTACGCTACAGCGGAGGAAGCCGTACAAGACAAGTTAGCCGAAGACGCCAAGCGCAAGGAAATCGAAGGAGGCGCGGCCGAGTGACATGATCATCAAGAAGATCACCCTCCGGAATTTTGGACCATTTCTGGGAGAACACTCCCTCGACCTTAACACCCTGCCGGAGAAGCCCCTAATCCTTGTCGGCGCGCTCAATGGGGGCGGAAAGACCTCCATCCTGGAAGCCACTCGACTGACCCTTTACGGCAGCGAATGTGGTAACGGGAAGCTTCGCAGCATGAAGTACACGGACTACCTACGCATGTGCATGAACAACACTGCGCCCAAGGGCTCCATCACCTCAACCGAACTGACCTTTAGCCGAAACGAAGAAGGTGTGCCGAAGGAAATCAGAGTGGATCGGGCCTGGTCGCAGAAAGACGATGGGATAGACGAGACCATCAGTGTCTTCGTTAACGGCGAACTCGAGGAGGCCCTCAGTAATGACGCAGGCTGGAATTCATATATGTCGGCCTGCCTACCTTCGAAGCTCGCCCACCTCTTCCTTTTCGACGGTGAACAGATTCTGCACGGAGGAGCCGGGGGCGTAAGCCCCATTCTCAAAGACGGCGTATACTCGCTACTTGGAATCGAGACCATCGATAAACTGACGAACGATCTGGAGCTATTCGAGCGCAAGCAACTGGCAGAATTGGTGAAGAAGTCTGCCCTCAAGGAACTGAAGTCCTTAGAAAGTGAACATCAGGAGCTTTCGGAAAAACTTCTCTTCCTGAAAAATGAAAGGAAAGCACAGGAAGAGCTTCTCCGCAGTAGCGAAGAATTACAGGCCAGACGGAAAGCCGAATTCTCAGCGAATGGTGGCGACGAGTACAGGAACCTGAAGCAGACAACCAAGGAGCTTGAAGTAAAACAGGCTGAGCTCGAAGCGGTGAACATCGAACTCATCGACGTTTTCGCCGGCCCTCTGAATCTGGAAATCAACCTCAGACAGCTCAAAGCACTCCAGGCCAGGGCAAAAGATGAAGCCGAGAACCTTGATGCTGCAGCCTCCGTTGAGCTGCTAAGAAAGCGCGACAAGTCCCTCGCCGAGGAAGTCCTCAAGAAACTCGACACTGGTACGCAGACAAAAATCGCTTCCTGGCTGTCCGCCGATATCGAAAGGAGACAGTCGTCCATCCGCGATATCCCGAAGCTGGGCCTAGATGAAGGCATCTCGGAGGGCATCAAGATGCTGATTGAGCATACGATTCCTCAGCTCAGGAACAAGGCCGAGGCCCTGATAATCCGTCAGTCCAAACTCGAGGAGGACATCAACACGCTGAAGGAAAAGCTCACCCAGGTCCCTTCTACGGAGTACATTCAGGAACAAGAATCGCTCCTCAATCAGACGAAGCTCGATCTGGACATGATTCGAGCGGGGCTTGCCGCCTTTGATGGGAATATAGCCCATCAGGAAAAGGTGCTTCTCGAGAAAGAGTCCGCTCTCAGGGTCTTCAAGCTGGATAATATCGATGCCGATTCGAACGGAGCGGAAGCAGTGAGACTTCAGCGACAGACCGCCAAATCATTGGCAACCTTGGCCGCCTTCAAGAAGAAGCTGATCTCTGAGAATATCAGTCTCATTCAGTCACTCATCGAAGAGTCACTGCAACGATTGCTCAGGAAACTTTCGCTCATCAAGAAGCTGACTATCGACCCAGAGACGTTCGAAATTCATCTGGAAAGCCCCTCGGGCGCTACCGTGCTCTGGCAGCAGATGTCGGCCGGCGAGCAGCAGATTGTCACAACTGCCATCATCTGGGGCCTGGCACGGGCAAGCGGGCACGTCTTCCCCATGATGGTCGACACCCCCTTAGGCCGACTAGACGAGTCGCACAGGGGCAAATTGCTCGAACACTACTACCCGGAGGCATCGCACCAGGTCGTCCTACTCTCCACTGACAAGGAAATCGGCCCTAAAGATCTCGAGGCCCTAAAGGACCACGTGACTCGAACCTACCTTGTCAGGCACAATGAGCAGACCAAGGTCAGCGACCTCACCGAAGGATACTTCAATTAAGATGAAACCTCCCGTACAGAATATCAGGATCAGCCAACGCGGCAAGGAGGCGTTGCAACGCCTCAAGAACAGGACAGGCATCCCGAACTGGAACATCCTTTGCCGCTGGGCGGTCTCAGCCTCACTGGCCATGGAGACATCCCCACCCCGCTGGATCGCCCAGGAGGAAAGCAACATCGACATGGACTGGAAGACCTTCTCCGGTGACCAGGCAGACATCATTTCCGCCCTAGTCTTCCTATCTGCCGAAAAGCACGGCGAGTCTAAGCCTGAAGCCCTACCAGCGTTCTTCCGCGCCCACCTGGAGCGCGGCATAAATGCGATTCAGAACATTCGCAAGTTAAGCGACATAGCTGAAATTAAACAGTAAATGTGGGCAAACTGGTTTTCAATTTCTTAGGAGGCGTTCGACAATTACATAACTCCACCAGGAACACACACAATCGTAGTCAGTTTCCTTGCGAACATGGATTCGCTAAACTCACCAAAACCTTCAGAATCCAAAATTCGGAGGCCAGACTCGGCATAGCGCTCAAACAATGAAATGCGATGCTCCTCATACTCCGGCAAAAGATGGTCGGGATTTCCGGATTCAACGAGTGCAATACAGTTTAAAAATCCAGGCCAATATCCACAAGACTTGAAAGTATCGTAATCGATATCAGTTCCATTTTTATCAGGTAAATCTTCTTTTAATCCGCGCTGAAAAGCAACCGATGCAGCGAACAGCTGCACCTCCCAATAATGCGTGAAGATCTTTTTATCAGCCCCTGCTGGCCCAAAGAAAGTATCCATTATAGACCTTCCATTTGATGAGGTGTGAATTCTACGAGGCATTTATATAGGCTTAATTTCTGAATAAAGCTGAGCAACGGCACCACCAGGAGGGAATAAGGAGAAGACATCAATATTTTTCCCAAAAAGGTCGTGATTTACAGGCCCTGAAGCGACGAAAGATTGGATGTAAAACCTCTTAGTCACGTAAGAGTCATCGTCCAAGGTCTTCTTCAAGAGAAGATAATTTGCGTAGTTAATGAAACAAATGGTTTGACCTTCAAATTCAGTAAAAGAGGAGCAAACACTTGCGGCGGGACCGGCATCACCAGAACCACCAAAAACACCGAACGGAGCATCCAAAACAAGCGGGTAGGACTCAGAAGCGAGAATCCTCGCACCGCCTGTAGCAACCTCGTCAAGCCTCGAGGCAACAGACAAAACGCTACGGATATATGCAAGAGAAAGACACTGCTGCTTAGCCCTGTTCGCGCCAGTCTCCTCGATCCATTCGCCTTTCGAATTACGTATGAGCGGTACAGGTCTGAAATCATCGGCCAATCCAGACCCACGATTAATTCTTTCAATCTTAGCGAAGCCATCAACGTTGTTGTATTTCATGAAATACTCAGCAACGAGCTCGTTGAGCTTTTGGTGCATAATGTCAGTCCCCTTATCGATGACCAGTTGCAGTTCAGAAATGGCGTCGTTGATAAAATCGATTCTCTTTTGTGCGATTCTCGTCTCATCGCGCTTAACAGACAGAGCGATGATTTCCTTTGATAACTTTTGGATTACTGGCTCAAGCCTAAACATTTCCCTATTTGCCGTTAAAACAGATTCCTTGAGGCCACCAATTTCATCGTGAACCCTTGCTATCTTAGCTTGGATTTCAATTATGCTATCAACAGGCGAATTCTCGATTCTATCTTGAACGTCTGCGAGTTCCACCAGATTGGATTCAATCCTAGCCCTGATCACTAGGCATTCATTCTTTAAATATTCTAGGCGAGCGACTCTTTCTGCATGCTTATCTGAAGCTTCCTTTAAAAAGAAGGATATGGATTCGGCTGCTTCATGAAATTCTGCGCCACGGGCACGAGAAGAACGCAAACTGGTAACCTTGGCGTGCTCATGACTACCAGGTTCAAGAGGCCTACCGCAGATACAAGCGTTAGCCTGAACAAGTTCATCAAGAAACCTTTTTGAAACAGCCGAGGGGAAATCTCCGCTTTGCCTAAGAGCAAGCTCCAGCCTGGATCCTTCAACGGACGCACGCCTTGAAACAATAGTGAAGGCATTGTTTTTAATGAATTCCTTGAGTTCACCCGATGCCGCAGCCAGACGTGACCTGTCGGACTCTATAGAAGTTAGATAACGAGTCTGATCAGATGCCAAATCTTTCACCTCGGCATACGTTTCTAGTTCCTTTGAAGAGTTTAGCGCCTCGGTGGACAACTCTAGGAGTCTTTTTTCGAAATCCTTTTTCTTTTCTAAGTTTAGATCACGCTCGGAAATTAACTTATTGTTTTGATCGATTTTCTTCTTGAGCTGTTCATCCGCAGATTTATGCAGAGTATCCTCAAACTTAGCCTTTGCTTGAGATAAATTCTGGATAGCCTCTTCCAATACGTTGAAGCCCAAAACCGCGCGGACTGCTCCGCCAATCCCAGCGGTTACGCTAGAGGTAAGCTTGTCAATTCCCTCACCGGAGTAAAAAAGCAGATCTAACAAAGGAAAAGGAATAACAGACCTTAAAAATGCGGTAGCATCCGCATCCTTCAATGTCTGGGTCCCCTCTCCCGTAGTTCTATTGGTAATGCTTACCTTAACAATCCCGTCATGATGTATGTGACTCCCCTGTAACCTGGCGGCCAGGGTTCGAATAGCTGCTACGTGAAAAACCCCCTCGGAGGAGGATGTCGTGAACATTAGTTCGACTGAAGCGGAAGCGTCCGAATTCACCTCAAACTCCTCGCGATTAACAAGGACGTTAGGATGCGTTATGGAGTTAATAATTCCTGAATAACCATGAAGGACCCACCTGAATGCAGCCAATAAAGCTGACTTACCCTGTGTGTTCTCCCCATGGATAATAGTCACTTTTCCTGAGTCGCCGTCTGCAAACTCAACATAGGCAGACTTAAACTGCCTAAAATTAGTTAACCTGAGACTAATTAGCTTCATTGTCGCGCGGAATCAAGGTTCTCACATGGGCCAGCAATGACTCTTTACCTTGAGATTTATCATCCTTGTGCATTTCTTTTTTTGCATTGTTCACAGAGAACCTGATTAATTCATCTAGTTTAGCCCTATAGGCCGGATCATCTTCGATAGATTCGTTTTCCATATTATTTTAAAGTCTTAAGTTTATTAAGTATTTCAGCACGATTGATTGCAAGCTCTGCGAACTCCTCTGCACGCTTTATCTCACTATCGATAAGCGAACCTTCCCATCCGTCAGTAAATCGACCTGGGGCGTAATCTGGAGGGGTAAGAATGAAGTCTACTAATTTTGCCCTAGATTTACCAGGGCTATTTCTCAGAAGACGGCCTCTTCGTTGAACAGTCTGTCTATAATTCTTAGAACTAGCCAAGATATAGGCCTGCTCTAGGCATGGTATATCTACGCCTTCATCCAGACACTTAATAGCTATAAGTCCTTGTATGCTATCATCAGAAAGATCTCTGACCATGCTCTCTCTTTCATCGTCTTCGGTCTCATGAACGAACTGACGTACTTTTATCGGGGGGTTACAATTTGAGAAAGCACGGGATATTACGTCCTTTTGTGGGTTTAATGCCCTACCTTCGTCATCGAAAACCTTGCCAGGACTACAATATATAAGCCCCCTCCTCAAGGGTTCTTGCCTAAGCCTCTCTATCAGAGCATTGGTCTTACCAAAGGCTGCTCCTGCCAAATTTGCTCTCTGAAAAAGAAGAAGCTCCGCTGCTTCCTTATCTTTTGCGTCACTACTTGAAGCCAACTGCGCATACCTTCGAGTCAAATCAGAGTATAATTTTGCCTCATATTGGGTCATAGGTACAACCAGGAAATCGTATTCATATGGGGTGAGATGATCATTATCCATGGCCTTCTTTAGGTCGTAGACAAAAACTGTCTTCCCGAAATAATCAAAGATAGCATCAGTCCCCTCGTCGTCACCACTTCGCTCTGGCGTAGCCGACAAACCCAGCCTGATGGAGAAGCCTAGCGGCAGTCGTGATTTTGCCTGATTTGAGCCTAAATTATGCACTTCGTCACCGACAATACACTTTGTGGCTCTTGTAGATTCTACTAACGAAAGTAATTCTGAGTTTTGGGAAAAAGTTGAGTTTGTCGTACATACAACCAGAACCCCCTCGCTGACGTTGTCGAGCGCAGCAAGCTGGCATTCAAGGGTGTCATGCCATTTTTCGAAAGAATCGTAACACAGCACAGGCTTAAGGCCAAAGCTCTCGACCTCTTTTGCCCACTGCAGGCATAGGTGCTTAAAGGGGGCAACAATAACGATAACCATTTTATTCTGGGGTTCCTGCAGCTCCTCAAAAGCGAAAAGAGCTGTAACCGTCTTTCCAGTTCCTGTAGCCATTTCCAACACTCCTTTATTTCCATTCTCATTCCAGCAACGAATTGCTACCTGCTGGTAGCCCCTTGGATTGCGGTGAGCAGGCCTTGCCAGCTTACCTATGTATCGCGGGACCAAAGGACGCTTAGAGCGAACAGAGGTGTGCTCCTCAAATAATTCAGCTTCATTTTGCGGAGGTCGATAATTGTCAGATCGATATCTTTTAAGTAGTTCGGACGATGCATCAGTGAAATCTATCACGCACAAGTCCCTCTGATTAACCCCCCATAGATTTTCAAAATGGTTTTGTTTGTTGGCTATCCGAGAGATATCGTTTGGTTGTTTGAAAACATCAAAGGATTCGAAATTACTGACCATACCAGCGTAAGTCTCATTCATTGAGCCGGAAAAAGCCAAGCGATTGCCTTTGTCGTCAGTGAAGATTCCGATCTTCTCGTGAAAAATACCCACATGCTTTGGCCTATAGGCCAGCTTCACCTGTAACCTTCCTTCGGTTATCATCCAGGAAAGGAATTCCAAATGCCTACCTTGGGCATGCCGCACGGCATCCGTGAAGGAGCTTTCAATTAGTCTCGTAATCATTTGCCGGGCATCATCAGAAGAAAGACCGCCGAGCGCCTGCGCATCGGAGTCGTTTAGAACCGGCGAGGCGATTAGCCTCATTAGGCTATTTTGATTGCGCACAAACGATACAAGCCCACGAGCAACCAAACGAAGGCTATCTGAGGTGAAGTATCCTACAGCGCGGTCATACTTGATAGAATTTGCAAGACAGGGCACGTAGAAGTCCGAATGGATATTATTTACGTCTGATCTGTATTCATCGTAAATCCTTTTGGATACATCGTCTAGGTTCATAAATTAAAGCTTCCAAACTCTTGCGGCATCCTGTGCCAGCTGATCGCCTGCCATCAGTATGTCAGCCTTCCTAGGGCAGCTATGGTTGATAACATTAAAAGGAGTTTTTGAGGGCCGCTTGAGTTTTTCGTCCCAGAAATAGAAATTCCCGATGCTATCCTTAAGGTCGACATACTCCTTGGCGTCACGGAAGTCATGCTGACTGAGAAAGATAGATGTGGGAGCCTCGGAGGCAGCCTCAATATATCGCTCAAACTTACGTTCATCTACGGACGGAAGGCTCTTATAATGCTGCGTGCCACAGAACTTCATCTCCATCTCGATTCGAAGTGCAAATAACTTCCACTTATCTCCACGAGCCGAAATGGTGGCAGACTTCACGCCACGCTCAAAGGATGAGTCGTCAGGAACTTTATGGACAGAATCGTTACTGAAATAGAATCGAACATCTCGCTCGAAGGCCTGAGGCAGTGAGGCGAATTGGCCTTTTCTAATCGCATCAGCCAGAGCACAGAATGACCTCTCGATAAGGGCTGTCGACTGATCCGTAAGCGACATCCTGACAAGAATGACCTCGAGCACGAAAGCTAAACGCATGAGCCGCTCACGAGACTGAGAGTCGTTATACTTTGATGACGCAACCAATGCCATCAGTGGTACTTTATGCATCTCGAAGCCGAAAGATTCCAACAACTCAAGGCACCCCCACTGCCCTTTTGCGGCGGAAATCTCCAAATACAACTTGGCGGACTCCGACATTTCGCGTCCGAATTCAGCCATCTCGTGCTTGGTGCCGACTTGAGAAAGTTTCCCTAAGTATTCAGCATAAGCATCATATAGCCGGCTTTTGGTAACAATACCGTGTTTTGACAGCCAGTATGTGCGCAGGAACTTGTCGCGTTCAGCGTCCTTCTTTAGAAACGCATGGACGCCCCTTTGCCGATCTTCCCACCAGGATTCAGCCACGTCTTCGGCCGGCTTGCCGAACTTAGCCGAGTGCATCAAGTAGCAACTTTTCACTAATTCCTCGACGGTCAAAGGCTCGCCTATAGTATTTAATGCCTCGAAAATACGGATGCCATCGGTTCGCTCATCGGCATTGATGCGAACAAGGATGATTCTGTTGAGAAGCGCATCTAGGAGTCTTTCGCAAACCAGCTTAGGAGCAGTACCTGAGGTGCGTGATTCATTCGCCAACGACTCTATTACAAGCTCGTCTAGAACAATAAATGCCTGGTAAAGTTTGCTGTCCTTAACCAAAGCCTCAGCACGAATCAAACTGGTCGTGGATTGATTAGGACCCCATAGCACCTGCATATACCCGACGAGCTCTTTTGCCACAAGCGGCTCATAAATCGACCTATCGAAGGCCTTATGCTGGATTTTAGACGCTTTTCCGTCTACAGACTTCAAAAGTTCAAAAGTTTGATTAGCCAACACAGAAGCGGGCTCAGAAGCGAGAAGACGGCGAGCAAGAACTGCGGCCATTACCGTCAAAGTCGTGAGTCTCTGCTGCCCGTCGACAACTTCAACAGAACCTTCACTTCCAGGGCAAAATACGATCGAACCCATGAAGCCCCCAACGCCACGTGAGCCACCCCCATACATAAGGACGTCCTCAAAGATATCCTCGATGAGCTTGCGCTCCCACTTGTAGGGTCTCTGGTAACGCGGAACGTTAATCGACTCGGACTCCTTGAGGATGTCACCGAGGGTCATAGCTTTCGCTTCGATTGCCATTTTTATATCGAATCATATAGAACAAATCGGCGCAAGCGGCTTGAGTGTGATTCAAGGATTATTATTAATCATACCAGGAGATTGTGTGCAAAGCCCCCACCACCTCCCCCCACCCCCGCACCTTCCCTAGGCGCTCCGCCAAGGCTGTAAGACGCCGAAGCTAAATCCCTGGGGTTGCTTCCAAGATAATAGCTCCTAAAAAGCAACCCACCCCCATGCGAAAACCAATACATATCCCCGACTGGCTTAAGAGCAGAGCAAAGGAGATCCATGCCAACAAGCAGGTGGTAGTATACGTCGCTCAGCTTCTCGCGGCATTTGGAAAGACAAAGCGCTCACTCAACAACAACAAGACGATAGCTAAGGCGCTGGCCGCCTGTAAACTTACTACTTCCCCGAAGTTCACTGCCGTAGGCATCAATGAGCAGATTCAAATCATCCTTAGGCCTAAGAAGCTGAAATCGGCCCCCGAGGTTAACCGAGGCAGCGAACGCAGCCCGATCATCACCTACGGCATGTTGAAATGCGTGGAGATGCAGCGAAAGCTTAGACATGCTGGAGCCGAGATCGCACCGCGACCCAATTCCTCATACCCAAAGTGGTTCGTTAAGCCCAAGGAACCGCTAGAAGCAGCTGTAGTAATCCTGTCACAGCAAGATGTCGACTACGTGCCGGTGGGGGAATCTGAGAATAATTTCACGACCGTTATCAGCTGGGATGAAGTGGCCATCAAGGACGTTCAAGGAATGCGCCGGCATAAAACCCTGTGCGAACAGGTCAAAAACCAGGCCGTTTTCGTCGACGAATCCGATTCAGTATACGACAGCAAGAATCTCATACAGAAGCACGGCTATGTCATAGTCAAAAACGACAAAGGACGCTCCTTTGCGATCGTCCGAGCATCCGACCTGGCCCAAGAGCTGCTGGCGCTCACCGAGAGCTTCCTACTGCTACACGAAATCGAGAACCTCATACGCATGATCATCGACACCGCGAACCCCTCACAGGAGGAGATCGACGCGTGCATAGAGGAGCGAGACAGGAACAAGGGCATAACGGTTGATCGGATGACTTTCAGCAACTACTGCTCACTGCTCCGTAAAGGCCCTGAAATCTTCGGAAAAAAGCTGATGCGCATCAAGATCACCAAGGAGCTTTCCACCCAAATGGCCATTTCGCTCGAAACCATACGGGAAACCCGGAACATGATCATGCATTTCCATCCGGACGAAAACGATGACGGGGCAAAGGCCCGGCTCAGCAAAGCCCGCGACTTCATCAGGAAACTGGCCAACGAAATCGAAGAGTACGACTGAACATAACGGCCGGCGGGCAATGCCCATGACCATACGCCCCATCAACGGTGCGTATCTTTTTATCCAGCAGGGAATCAGGGCATGGTAAAAAGCGGGAGGGTGCCGTCATGGAACGCATAAAGATGGCAGCCCTTTTGCTTTGCATTGTAGTATTAATAACTAAATAACTCCTTATGAATATCCCAAGAGAAGCATCGGCTTACAACTTCACGTCGAACGTGAATCAACCTACGGGCTTTTGGCTGCCGGCGATTCAGAGAAAATTCGTCTGGAAAGAAGATAAGATATGCAAACTTTTTGATTCGATGATGAGGGGCTATCCGATCGGCACATGCCTACTTTGGGGCACCAACAAAACGATTCGCAAGCGGAAGTTCATCACGAACTTCACCAAAGGCATCGATCCCAGGACATTGTTCGTGCCTGGGACTAATGATGAAAAAATGATGGTTCTCGACGGGCAGCAGAGAATACAGAGCCTTCTTATCGGCCTGAGGGGGACCTATGAAAATAAGTTCCTTTGCTTCGACATCCTCAGCTCTTCGGGGCAAGGAGCCAGCGTCGAAGAGCTGGTGTACAAATTTACGTTCGAGCGCTCTATCGAATCCAAGCCCCAGTTGACGAAAGTCGCCGATCTGATCGCATCGGCAGATGACGCCTACAGCATCGGCAGAGCGCTCATAAGGAATTACCACGACGCAACCAAGAAGCAATTAAGCGAAGCCGAAATGGACGTCGTGATGAAAAATGCGGCTACCTTGAGGAAGGTTTTTCGCGAAGATAACGTACTGTCGTTCATGGTCGTAGATTCAGTCGTCAACCCATTGAAGTATACCGACAACGACATCGTTGAGATATTCGTGAGGGCCAACAACGGTGGAACGAAACTCGAGAAATCTGAGCTTCTGTTCGCCTTGCTTACTGCTAATTGGGACGCCGCGGAGGCTAGCATTACAAAGCTTCAGTCCGTGCTGAAGGAATCAGGGTTTGAGTTCAAACGAGACTTCATCCTCAAAGCCTGCCTGATCATCTTAGGAAAGAAGGCGGCTTACGACGTCGACAAGTTCCGCGACACTGCGACGGTCGAAAAACTGCAACGAGAATGGGTCAGGATTCAATCTGCCTTCACGGATGTGGTCGATTTCATAAAGGATTTCACCCCCATCAATAGTTCTAAGGTCCTTACATATAAAAATGCTGTCCTTCCCCTGATTAATTACGCTTTCCACAACGGCCAGCGCTGGCAGAACCCGGATAACAAGAAAGTCGCCGCCGAATACCTCAAAGTAGTCTCACTTTCGGGGGTATTCTCCGGTTCGAAAGACACGCTCCTTGACGACCTTTCGTTGATCACCTCGGCCAACGAAAACCTGACCCTTAAGAAATTCTACGACGCCATTGAGAAAAATAATAGAGAAACCCATATCAAGGAAGACAAGTTCTGGAAGATCAAGTACCGGAAGCCCAATTCTCTCTTCGTCATGCAGACCTTGCGCCCTGAAGTTAAATTTAATCCGGCTAACCCAGGGAATGCGCCTTCCGTCGACCACTTGCATCCGCAAAAGGGCCTCAAGGAACTGGACGTTTCGCCCGATGACATCCACCAGATCGCGAATCTGACCCTGCTCACCGCGGCTGAAAACTCCAAGCTCAAGCGCGGCCTTCCTCTCGCCGAGTTCCTTGCCAATTACGAGACTGAGTTCTCCAAAAACGCGAAGGAAGAGTTCATATCAAAGAATCTCATACCTGCCGACCCTGAACTCTGGAAAATCGAGAATTACGCCGCATTCATTGAGGCGAGAAAGAAACTGATCCTGGAGAACGCGAGCATAGACAAACTCATAAGCGCTCCGACCGAGAACCTTGCCGATGATACCGAAGAGGATGACCAAGACGAAGCATCTGATTCGAACGAATAGATCCTCAGGTCATCCTCACTGGAATGACATTTAACTGGACCAAAAAACCTCACCATCCTGAGCCCATTCGCCATGACCAAGACAGACAAAACAATCGCGATAGCCGCCTACCTGGCCATCAAGGAAATCGGCAAGCCATCGACCGTAGGCGAGATCTACAAAGAGATCAACCGGCTCTCCCTGTATAAGTTCGGAACTCCCTCAGCATCTAAGGACATAGGCGTGCTCGGTCTCTCAATCAAAAGGCACATGAGCAACAGCAGGCGAAACGACAAAGCGGCCTGCATGCTCTTTAGAAGCTTCGACGGATTCGCCTCAAACGCATCCTTAGTAACAATCATTAAATCCGCCCCCAAGCAAATCGCCCTAACAGCAGACCTGCTTCTAAAAGCAAAGCTGTGTCATAGATACGACATAAAGCCGTCAAATCTTTAGGGGTCTTTTCTGTCTGCCGAATTAGCACCAAAGCGACCTTCAACCAGATGCGCCGTGCTTGTGACTAGCTTCTAAGCCATCTAGAAGGCCAAAAAATGTAAATTGAAGAGTAGCAGCTGGAAATAATCTCCTGGATCTAAGGTCAGGTAGCTCAAAGCTGAAGCTCATGAACGAGATCAAGCCGGGGCTCTACGAGGCGATCATCACCCAGAGGCTTAGTGATGCACTCAAGGCATCAGGCCTTGAACACGAACGCGCAAAGCTCGGCAAGGCCGATGCGCCAGCCTTACTATCGCAATTCCTCAACGCACTCACCCTTCAGACACTTGAGTCCGTCGATGAAGACGACGCCAGAACAAAGCAGCTCGAGGTAGTAAACGCAGTTCTTGCCACACTTGAGAGATTCAACCCGGCGCTTGGCGGCGACAAAGTAGAGATCAGCAGCGAATTCCTACAGGGAGTCAGAGCGATCGGTCGCAACGTACTGCCGACGCCTCCGTCCACACCACTTAGCCAAAGCGCCCTATTCACCGGCGCACCAGCGAAGCCGCAGCTTAGCAACGAGCTTCTGGCTGAAATGCGCTCCGCAGACCGCGTCGACATCCTAGTCTCTTTCATCAAAAACTCCGGGCTACGCATCCTCGAGGAGGGATTCAAAGACCTCAGAAATCGCAATATTCCGGTAAGGATCATCACAACGACCTACATGGGGGCTACAGATGCCGAAGCGATCGATCGTCTCTCCGGATATCCCAACGTGGAAATCAAGGTGTCATACGACACTAACAGCACCCGACTTCACGCGAAGGCCTACTACTTTGAACGAGCCAGCGGCTTTTCGACTGCCTACGTAGGTTCATCTAACATGTCCAATCCCGCAATGACCGGGGGGCTGGAATGGAATCTCAAGGCCACACATACCGATCTCCCCAACATACTGAGGGCCTTCGAAGGCGAATTTGGGACTTACTGGAATGACCCTCGATTCCAAACCTACCAAGAGCAAAGGGATTCCAAGAAGCTCAGAGATGCCCTAATCGCGGGAAGAACTGAACTCATCCCAGGCCAATCGATCATTCTTTTCGACGTCACCCCACGTGCCTACCAACAGCGCATCCTGGACACGCTCGAAGCCGAGCGCTCGGTTCGCGGGTCCTATCGCAACCTTCTGGTAGCCGCCACGGGAACGGGAAAGACCGTGATCTCCGCCTTCGACTACAAAGCATTTTGCGATGCAAAAGGCGGGACACGCCCAAAGCTGCTCTTCCTCGCGCATAGAGAAGAAATCCTAAATCAAAGCCTACAAACGTTTCGCCACGTCCTTAAGGATGCTGGCTTTGGAGAACTCATGGGCGGGTCAGCCGGCGAGGCCCAAAACATGGATCACCTCTTCTGCACCGTGCAGACGGCGCAATCGCGGCGCATCTGGGAAAAGCTCGGTCGTAACTACTACGACTTTATCGTCGTTGATGAAGCCCACCACTCGGCAGCCAATACTTACACCGAGATCCTTGGTGGCTTCGACCCAAAGATACTCCTCGGGATGACCGCCACCCCGGAGCGCATGGACGGGGACTCAATCCTACCGCTATTCAACAACCGGATCGCAGCCGAACTTCGCCTGCCCGAAGCGCTGGAAGAAAAGCTCCTCTGCCCTTTCCAATACTTTTGCGTAGCCGACCCTGTTAGCCTCGCCGACAACTCATTCTGGGAACAAGGGAAGTACAAGACCTCGGCACTCGAAAAGGCCTACGTCGAAGACAACGCCACAGCGAGTCAACGCCTAGGAGCGATCCTGTCGGCGCTCGAGCGCTACACCTTTGGTAACATTGGCGGAGTCAAAGGCCTTGGTTTCTGCGTCAGCATCAAGCATGCCGAATTCATGGCCAAAAGCTTCAATGAGAAGCAAATTCCCTCCATCGCACTCACCAGCCTGACAAACGACGAAGTCCGTAAGGCTGCCATCCAGCGACTTAGATCAGGGGATCTAAAATTCATCTTCACCGTAGACCTCTTCAACGAAGGCGTCGACATCCCCGAGGCAAACCTCGTCTTATTCCTGCGCCCAACGGACAGCTTGACCGTATTCCTGCAACAGCTTGGCCGAGGCTTACGCCATGCAAAAGGAAAGGAATGCCTCGTCGTGCTCGATTTCGTGGCGCAGATGCACAAGAAGTACCGCGTTGATCGAAAGTTCGCCGCACTACTCTCGGGCCGCCGCTTCAACATCAAGAAAGAGGTCGAGTCAGGATTCCCCCACGTGCCAGCCGGTTGCTCGATCCAACTGGAAGCACAGGCGATGGAGCAGGTTGTCGCCAACATCAAAGCGGCCTACTCGAACCTCAAGAACTACGTAAAGGAAACAGTAGCCACCTACGAACAGGATACCGGAAAACGACTTACTTTTGGCAACTACATCCATACCTACGAAATCGACCCTGCCCGACTTCTTGACGTTAAATCGTGGAGCGCATGGAAGAACGAAGCACTAGGTTTAGTCGCCGAACCGGAACCAGACTACGAACCCCTAAAGCAGGCCGCAGAACGCATCGCACAAGCAACCGGCCCCAACTACTTGAAGGCCATCAAAGGATTGCCCCAATCCGGACTCGGCATGATCGCCTCAGGCGATCGGGCCGCCATCATGCTCCATGGCCTAATCTGGCAGAAGCCTGGCAATAAGCTAGGGATGGCCGAAAAGTCGGATACGTTTAATCGACTGAAAGCAAATCCCCGAGGGCTTACCGACATCGCTGAAGTAGCTGAATACAAACTAGGGATAACTAACACCCTCGGCCTACGACCGTACGCAGACCTCCCCCTGGAGCTTCACGCTCACTACGGGAATGACGAAATACAAGCTGCCTTCGGCAGGGATATTTTTACTGAGTCAGGGCAAAAAGGTGTCGGCGTGCTTCACTTTCCATGGTGCAAGGCCTACGCCCTTCTGGTCACGTTAAACAAGTCGGACAGAGACTTCTCCCCCTCAACCATGTACAGAGATTACCCGATCAGCCGGGAACTCTTCCACTGGGAATCACAGTCCAATACCACCCAGAAATCGGAAAGCGGACAGAATCTAATCAATCACGCCGCGAAAGGATACTCCATCCATCTGTTTGTCCGCAGCACCCGCACTATCGGGCCGGTCACCGCCCCCTTTCAATATCTAGGCAAGGCCGAACAAGTTGAACATAAAGGAGAATGTCCAATCAGCTTTATCTGGAAACTTGAGCACCTCATGCCCGGGGAACTCCTCGAAGGCGGACAGTAGGCGTCATCTCAATTATTTTCAACGTAACGCTGGGGAGAGGTTGCACGAACTTCACGGTTAGGCATAAGAAAGGGGCGCTAAATGTCCCTGCTTAAGCCCACATTCGTTGGATGGTCAAAGTCCCTCGCCCAGGCTGTGGCTTCATGCCTGCTCGCCGGCAGAAGTGGAGCACCCATCGACCTAGGGGGTCATCGAGTTATCGTACCTTCAAGTTTCGCGTCGCGACTGATCCAAGAGGAGCTAGCTAAGTTAACTAGTGGGCCAGTTGACAAGTTGACAAGTGGACAAGGAATTCTGCTTCCGGTCTTTCAAACTCCCACTGATTTCCTGAACTTCGGGGATACGAACATTCAGGCGGCGAGTTCGGCGGATGCGCTGATGGCTTGGATCGAGGTACTGCAGGCGACGGATCGCTCTACCCTTACCCATCTGTTCCCGAACGGGAAACTAGGTCAGTTTACTTTCGAAGAAGCAAAGCGGCTGGCGGAGACTTTGTTCGAGCTACGCGATGAGCTGGGCGGTTCGGCCCAAGGCTTGGACTTTGCCGGCGTGGCCGCTCTGCCGAAGAACCCGGAGAAGCCCCGCTGGGATGACCTGGCGACCCTTGAGTCCGGATATCGCGAAGTACTCACCCGACGCGGGCTGAAAGATCACAACGACCTGCGCTCCGAACTGGCCCGAGGCAACGACAAGCCTGAGGGAGTCACCCATATCTGGCTGGTCGGCCTGACCGACCCTCAGCCGCTCTTCATCACGGCCCTGGAACGGCTTCAGGACCACTTCGCCATCCAAGCCATCGTCGGCGCGGATGCCGATGAAGCCGCGAACTTTGACCAGTGGGGTGGCCCTCTGCCGGAAGCCTGGAAAGACCGCCGCTCTGACTGGAAAGACTACGCCCAAAGCGTCCATGTGACCGGCGACGCCCCGGGCGCCCTCAAGAAGCTACGTTCGCTTCTCGGCGACAAACTGCCCACCGACGGCGTCCATGCGGTCTGCGCCTGCGACCGAGAAGTCGACGCCCCCAAGATCGCCTCGCTGATCCATTCGCTCGGAGCCGATGCCGTCAACCCCCTCGGGGTCGCCCATGGCTCGCACGGCCTCCACCACGCCCTCCGCGCTTGGAGCCGATGCCTCGGTGGACAGGAGCCTGATTTCGAAGCCCTGCGTGAAGCCCTGCGCATCCCGGACTTGGTCCGCATGACCACGGGTGGTGCCACCCCTTTGGCATTTACCGAACTCAACAAACAACTCGACGTCGCCGATCGCACGATGTTACGCGGCGGGGTCAGCGAAGTCTGCGCCCAGATCGCGAGCCTGCCGAAGCCGGAGGATGATTTCCGCAAGGAGGCCGACTACGAAGCGATGCAGAAACTGCCGGCCCGACTAGAAGCGTTACTCAAACTCCGCGACGTGCAGATGGCGCTGCCTTGGCAGGATGCCTTGGTGACGACGATCTCCCTCCTGACGGTCGGCAAGAAACTACGCGAGGATGACCCCGACGGGGCCTTCGCGATCGAAGTCGCGGAGACCGTCATCGAAACGGCCAAGGAAATCCAGGCCGCCTACGAAGCGGGCAAGACCGAACTCACCCACGAGCAGCTCATCGGGTTGACGCTGGATGCCGCGAGCACCCAGCGACACCGCCGCAGCGACGCCCAGGAGGCGGTCAATCTCCCCGGCTGGGTGGAAGCCCCCTGGGACCCGGTCCCGCACATGATCCTGTTCGGGCTGAACGACCACCTGATCCCGAGGGTCGTCCACGCCCACCCCTATTTGCCAGCGAGCCTGCGCGCCCTGGCTGGCCTGCCGACGAACGAGGCTGTCTTCGCCTCGGCGGCGTTCACGTTCGAGCAGCTCTGGCGTCGACGCCTCGGCCACGGCTGGCTGGACGTCATCGTACCCCAGCAGGATGCCGACGGCAACCCGCTGCGTCCTTCCCGCCTGCTATTCCAAGCTCCGGACGAGTCTTTGGGCTCTCGAGTCAGCCACCTGTTCGCGGACGCCCCTAATAGCGATGCCCAGCCCTACTGGGAGATCTCGGACGCCCATAAGTTCGTCCCCCTCGCCGAAGCCAGCGGCGCGGCCCGCGTCCTGAAGTCCATCTCCGCGACGGCCTTCAAGACCTACCTCGCCGACCCGGCCGAGTTCTGGCTCAAGCGGGCGCTACGCATGGATGAAGTAAAGCACGGCAGCATCGAACTCGATGCCGCCGGCTTCGGCTCGTTGGCGCACGGGGCGCTGGAGATTTTCGGGAATGACAACCTCGACAAGGCCATCACCGACCCCTCGGAAATCCGCCGCCAGCTCATGGCCTGCTTGGACAAGCACGTCCACGCCCACTTCGGTAATGACCCGTCGACCGCCATCCGCTTGCAGGTCGAAGCCGCGCGGGGTCGCCTGACGGCCTTCGTCGAGACCCAGGCTAAGATGGCCGCTGAAGGATGGGTCATCAAGGCCGTCGAAGGCGACCTACCTGAGGATGATTCCCTCGGCATCAATATCATCGGTTCATTCGACCGATTGGATTTCAATACCCGGACCGGCGAATGGCGGGTCTATGACTACAAGACCTTCAACTACGCCAAGAACCCGGCCAACACCCATACGGCGACCGGGCATACCGGGGAGCCGTTCATCGCGGAAGTACGGAAGCGAAACAAGAAAGGCGAAGACACCGGCGAAACGAAACTCATCCGCTGGAAAGACCTCCAGCTACCGGTCTACCACCGCTCGCTGAAGCAGGGCTGGCCCGGCATCGGTAAGGATGGCATCCTGCACGTCGGCTACCTCTGCCTGCCGTCGAAGGTCAGCGATACGGGGGAAAAAGTCTGGGCCCACTATCACACCGACTTCATGAATGGGGCCGAAGCCCAGATCCACCGGGTCATCGAAGCCATCAAGCAAGGGGGCAAGGATGCCTATCAGCCCTCCGATGACGGGAGCGAATACCCGATCCTCGCCGCGCTGAATGGACGACGCATGAAGGAATACCTCAACATCGACCAACTGGGAGGAGTCCGCCAATGAGCCAGTTCCCCGTCGAAGATAAAGTAATCCTGGCCTCGGCCGGCTCGGGCAAGACCTTCGCGCTCTCCGACCGCATCGTCAAACTACTGGCGACCGGCGCCAAGCCCGAGCAGATCGTCGCCCTGACGTTTACCCGGGCGGCGGCGGCTGAGTTCGTGGCGCGGACCCTCGAGAAGCTGGCCAAGGCCGCTTCGAGCGAGGCGGAGGCTGCTGATCTACGCAGCGAGGACCGCCTGAACCTACCGGCGACCTGCGATGCGGCGTTTTTCCGGGACCTCCTGCGGAAGACCCTGCTGTCCATGCAGCGCCTCACCCTGGGGACGCTGGACAGCTTCTTCGCGCGCCTGGTGACCAACAACCCGACCGAG
>Ga0209500_10000860_pt1 | contig 24401 bp, 17 predicted proteins | sample S_140212_EF_Meta_FD_187323 | JGI IMG/M metagenome (GOLD analysis project Ga0209500, IMG submission 187323) | Freshwater microbial communities from Lake Simoncouche, Canada to study carbon cycling - S_140212_EF_MetaG (SPAdes) (version 2) | ecosystem: Environmental > Aquatic > Freshwater > Lake ...
TCTGGGCATCCTTGCGTTCAGCGTGCCTCCTGTGCCGCTCCGGAGGCATGCCGTTGCCAGAAGCGGGGGAGCAGGGTTACGACCAAGCCGAGCGTGACAACAGCGGCCACAAACGGCAGCGCTCCAGACGCATGCACACCGAACAGAATCGATCCGACCAGCGGCCCTGAAATGCGGCCGAGCGACGCGAACGATTGGTTCACGCCCAACACCTCGCCCTGTCGCTCGGGATCGGCCTGCTTTGAGATGAGCGCCGATACCGACGGATTCACGAAAGCAAAGCCGCACACGGCCAGGGCCGATGCTACGTAGAAGGCCAGCTTGAAAGCAGGCAGAGTGATTCCGCCAACTATCTGTTCGGCGTACACACCCCATGCCACAACGCCCAAGCCGCCGAGGCCCACGATCATCAACCACAGTCCGACAGCCAAGAGTCGCGTTTCGGGGAGCCGCTGCGAGAGCGGTCGATAGAGCCCACCGGCCACCATCAAGACCGCACCTATTGACGCAAATACAAGGAAGTTGTCGTTATTGGTCATGCCAAAGGCTTTCTCGGTAAACCGCGCGAGCGTGGCCTCGAAGTTGGCAAAGGCAAAGATCGACAGAAAGTAGGTGAGCACAAGCGCGCCAATCGTGGGCATCGCCATGACTGCCAGCGAGCGAGTGACGCTGAAGAAATCTTTCGCTGACTTGGCATTGGGCCGACGCGTCTCGCGGAAAACGGCCATCGCAAAGAGCAGCGCCGCCAGCGACAAGAGCGAAGCCAAGGCACCAACGCCCCATGGCTTTTGTTGAAAGACCGTGAGACCGAAGTAGGCGATCAGCGGTCCCAGCGTGAATCCTGCCCCAAAGGCGATGCCAATCAGGGCCATGCCCCTGGCTCGCTTATCGGGCGTGGTGCAGTCGGCGATGACTGCCGCAGCCGTGCCGACACTGGCTCCTGCGATGCCCGCCCCAATCCTAGAGAGAAGCATCAGCCCCAAGGCAAGCGTTGCTCTTTCGGCTGGAAACGTCACGGCATATCCATAGAGGGCATAGAAGACAACCGACCCAGACAGGCTCAAGAGCAGGATCGGGCGGCGGCCGAAACGGTCTGACACGCGACCCCAGATAGGACTGAAGACAAACTGCATCAGGGAGAACACTGAGAACAGCAGGCCTATGACTGCGCCGCTGGCCAAGGGCGAGAGGCCGAGCGACTGGAGGTATGGTTCGGCCTGCCGCGGCATGACGGGCAGCACGATGCCAAACCCCAGCAGGTCGATAAAAACAGTCAGGAAAATAACGAGCAGCGCACCTCTGGGTGGGCCGCTGGAAGCATTTGGCAGGGCGAGCGATGGTTCAGAAGCCGGCATACACAACCTGAAGGAACAGCAGAAACAATAAGAATCGGTAGACTATACACCCCATGAGCGAAGCCAAGTCAAACGACCGACACAGCCCGCCGCAGGAGGCCCTGAGCGTGTCGGAGGTCACGTCGCGAGTCAAGGAGCACCTCGAGACGCAGTTTGCCGACGTATGGGTGACCGGGGAAATTTCCAACCTCACGCGAGCTTCTTCCGGCCACATGTATCTTTCGCTCAAGGACGAAAACGCGCTCTTGCGGGCCGTTGTGTGGCGAGGAGCCGTGCCGCTCTTGGCGATTGAGCCGTCGGATGGGCTGGAGGTTGTCTGCCATGGGCGATTGGAAGTTTATGCGCCACGAGGCACTTACCAACTCACAATCGACCGATTGCATGCCGTGGGCACGGGGGCTCTGGAAGCCCGCCTTCGCAAGCTGCATGCGATGCTGGAGCAGGAAGGTCTCTTCGCCCCCGGCCGCAAGCGACCACTCCCGCCGTTTCCCACTCGCGTCGCAGTGGTAACGAGCCCAACGGGCGCGGCGATCGCCGATTTCCTCAAGACGCTGCTTTCGCGATGGCCCTCGTGCGAAGTGTTTGTGGTGCCGTCCCGCGTGCAAGGGGCCGGGGCGGCAGAAGAGTTGGCCGCAGCGTTGGCAACCGCCGCCCGCATCCGGCCGCCGGTGGATGCGATTGCACTCATTCGTGGCGGGGGCAGCTTGGAAGACCTCTGGGCCTTTCATGAAGAGGTGCTCGTGCGGGCAGTGGCGGCGTCGCCAATCCCGCTGGTGTCTGGGATCGGTCACGAAATTGACATCTCACTGACCGACCTAGCCGCCGACCTACGGGCCCTGACGCCCACAGATGCCGCCGTTCGGATCGCTCCGGATCGGGTGCAAGTGGCAGCCACCGTGAACACCCTTGGCAGCCGACTGCAGTCGGGGTTGCAGCAGCACCTGGATCTTGCGCGCGAGCGCATCCAACAGCTTGCCCGATCTCGTATTCTGTCCGATCCGTCGTGGCTGGTTCGAGACAGACGGGGATCGCTTGAGCAGGATGCCGCAAGACTGAAGCGATTGGGCACAGGGGCCATGGAGCGGGCAGGCGAACGCCTGAGAGCCGCAGCTGGGCGCCTCGAGGCCGGCAGCCCGCTGAAACTTCTCTCGCGAGGCTACTCCGTGACGCAGCGTGACTCAGAGGCAGACGACACAGCCGATGCCATGCCGCTGCGATCAGTTGCCAGTGTGCCTCTTGGCAGTACGCTTGTGACGCACCTTGCCGACGGGCGTTTGTGGAGCCGAGTGGAAAGGAAATCGACCGATGCCTTCTAAACATGATCCCAATTCAGCCCCGGCCAATGTCCCTACGGAGCCGTCACACTCTGGGCAAACCCCCTCGTTTGAAGCAGCCCTGTTGCAACTCGGCGATATCGTCAGCCGACTGGAGGGGGGTAGTCTTGGCCTTTCGGAATCGATCACTGCGTACGAGCAAGGCGTGGCCCTTCTGCGACAGCTTCACAATGAGCTGTCCAATGCCGAGCAACGCGTGCGGATGCTGACAAGCGTCGACCAACACGGCTGCCCCACGACCGGGCCGATGGGTTCGACCATCGGGCATTCGGAAACGCGCGACGAAACCATTCGTGACGGCCACGACGCCACCGGTAAACGCCCTTCCTCTCGTGGGGGCGCATCGGCTTCCCGAACATCTCCTTCTCGAAGTGGATCGGCTGGAAAACCCACCGGCCCAAAAAGCCTGCCCGGGATGGACGATTCCTCGGGCTGAGTCTAGAATTCGGGTTCGGTTCCACCCCACGTTCAGGGCCCGTTTATGGCAAGCAGCCCGGTGTCCTCAAGCGTTCCTGTGCTGCATCACGTACCAGCCGCCAGTGGCCAGAGTACCGATGCAGGTTCAGAAACTTTCATGCGCCGCGAACTCCAGCGAGTGCGATCCTGCATGGAGCCGTTGCTGGAACAATCGCTCCAGCTTTCGCTCGATGCCTCGCCCCGTCTCTGCGATGCAATGCGTTATGCCCTGCTGGCTCCCGGCAAGCGTTTGCGTCCGGCGCTTGTGTTCTGGGCAGCTGACGCCTGCAGCGGTGGCAGGGACAAAGCGTGGCAGGCCGCCGCCCCAGCCGCCGTGGCCGTGGAGATGATCCACGCCTACTCGCTGGTGCACGACGATCTTCCGGCAATGGACGACGATGATCTGCGGCGGGGTCGCCCAACCTGCCACCGAGCCTTCGACGAGGCCACGGCAATTCTGTGTGGGGACGCCCTTCAGGCTCTGGCCTTTGAAACACTCGCCCGAGACATGCCGCCAGCCGTTGCCGCAAAGGCTTGCTTGGTACTCGCACAAGCAGCAGGCGCTGAGGCCCTCGTGGGCGGCCAGTCGGACGATCTGGCGGCCGAACGAGGCTGGATTGACGATCTCTCGGCGGCGCCAGCAGACCAGCAGATGGCGTGGCTTAAACGCATCCATTGCCGCAAGACCGGCGCTCTATTTTTAGCCTCGCTGGAATTAGGTGGGCTCTCGGCCGGCGCCGATGCGACGCAGTTGGCCATGCTGGCTGCGTATGGCAAAAGCTTTGGGCTAGCCTTTCAAATTGCCGACGATCTTCTGGACGCCGAAGGCACCGAAGCCGCTGTCGGCAAGCGAGTTGGGAAGGATGCTGCCCGCGGCAAGCTGACATTTCCCACGGTGGTTGGTTTGGAAGCAAGTCGCTGCCTGGGGCTATCGCTGGCCGAGGAGGCGGTGGGGTCCATCGTCGGGTTCGGCGAATCGGCCAACACACTGGCGTGCCTAGCACGTTGGATCGTGGCTCGCGATCATTAGGAAAGGCATCCTGTCTCGTATCCGTTCACTGCATCCGTTCAAGTGGATCATTCTAAAACAACCCTCAATAATCCTGACTGGTATTACTTCCCACGCCCGTTAGAAATTCCATGACCGATATCCTGCCATCTATTTTGTCGCCCCGCGATCTGGCCGGGCTCTCCATCGAGCAAATGGAGCAACTGGCTGCTGAAATGCGCCGTGCCCTATGCGAAGTTGCCGCTTCGCGGACGGCACACTTCGCGTCGAATCTGGGAGTCGTGGAGCTTTGCATCGCGCTGCACCGCGTCTTTGACTTTAGCCACGACCGCCTCATCTGGGACACCGGCCACCAGATTTATCCCCATAAGCTCATCACCGGCCGCTTTGCTCGTTTCGGAACGATCCGCACCAAGGGCGGATTGATGGGCTATCCCAATCCCGAGGAGAGCGATTACGACCTGTTTATGACAGGCCATGCCGGCTCAAGCGTATCGACAGCATTGGGTCTGGCCAGCGGCGACGAGATCTGCGGCCACTTCAATCGCCGCGCGGTCGCTGTCATCGGCGACGGAGCCCTCCCGTCGGGAATCGTCTTCGAAGCGCTCAATAACGCAGGTTTTTTGAAGAAGCGGCTGTTGGTGATTTTGAACGACAACAAGATGTCGATCTGCCCTCGCGTGGGGGGCCTTGCCGAATACCTCGATGTCATTCGCACGAACCCTTGGTACCGCGGCATCAAGCAGCAGGCCGGAGATTTGATCAAGGGCGTGCCTGTGGTGGGTGAGCAGATGGAACGCATGCTGCTGAATGTCAAAGACTCGATCAAAGCTTCGCTGCACGGCGGCATGCTCTTCGAGGCCATGGGGGTACGTTACTTCGGCCCTGTCGAAGGCCATTCGCTGCCCAACCTGATTCGCTATCTCGAACTCATCAAAGACGAGGAGGGGCCCGTACTCTTGCACGTGCTCACGGAAAAGGGGCATGGATTTAAACCGGCTGAAATCGATCCCGTTTTTTTTCACACGCCTGCGCCCTTTGAATGCGATGACGATGATTGCATCATCTCGATCAAAAAGTCGTCGGCCCGCGCCTACACCGATGTGGCTTCGACCGCCATTGGGGACAGCATGCGACGCAATTCGCGAGTGACCGTGCTCACGGCCGCCATGTGCCAAGGCAATAAGCTGGAGCAGGTGCGAGAGGAGTTTCCGGACCGCTTCTTCGATGTGGGCATTTGCGAGTCACACGCAGTGGCTTTTGCAGCCGGACAGGCGAAGGCTGGCGGCCGGCCGATCGTGGATATCTACAGCACCTTTCTGCAGCGCGCATACGACCAGATCTTCCAAGAGGTGTGCCTGCAGAACTTGCCCGTTGTGTTCATGCTCGATCGGGCAGGGCTCACCGGCCCCGACGGCCCCACGCACCACGGGGCTTTTGATCTGGGCTCTATGCGGCTGTTTCCAAATATGGCTGTGCTGGCTCCAGGCGACGAGCACGATCTTGTTGCCATGCTGGACTGGGCCTTGCAGCAACCCGGCCCTGTGGCTATCCGCTATCCCAAGGCCACCGTCGAAAAGCATGGGGGGGCCCGCGATGCGATCGAACTCGGGCGTGCCGAAACGCTCGTGGAAGGACACGACGGCCTCATCCTAGCCTGTGGCACGCTGCTGGGAGCGGCGATGACCGCGGCGAACCGCCTGCGGGAGGATGGGCTCAAGGTGGGAGTGGTCAACGCTCGATTTGTAAAGCCTCTCGACGGCCGGTTACTGGAAAAGATCGAAGCGGCGCCATGGGTTGTCACGGTCGAAGAAAATGCGTTGCCCACTGGCTTTGGCAGCGCAATCTTGGAAGCTGTAAGCGATGCGAGGATCGCCAGCGGCCCAATCGTGCGACTGGGCCTGCCCGATCGCTTTGTCGAACACGGCGAGCGTGGCGAACTGCTGGCGGATCTCGGGCTAGATGCAACCGGCATTGCCGCTACGTGCTTGAGTCTCAGTGGCCGCAGTCGGCCAGTCGCTCCGGCATTGCCGGTGGCCACGCACCGCTAGGCTTTTTCGTTCCTTGAGTTTGAGGCGATCTTATTTCAATGCAATTTTATTGCCATACCGTCTCTTTGCCGTGCGTTGCGACGATGGCCGTGTGGCTTTCACCATACCGCACTGAAAGCGTGTCGCCATGACAAGCAGCCGATCGCGACTGCGGCCGCAGCAACCATCGCCAGAATCGTTGCACGCCCTGATCGTGGGCTCAACGGAACTGGCTGGTGTTGAGGCCGAGGCCAAGCGGATACATTCGCTGCTGGAGCGTCGTGGCCACACTGCTTCGAGCCTGCTGGCCTCCCGCAGCGAATGGGAGCAAGGAGTGTTTCGCTTGAATCGGCAGGAGGGCTCCAGTGTCGCCAAGAGTGAGCGATCGCAGCGAACCTCTGCCGCCGACCTCGTGATCGTGCTCGGCGGAGACGGATCGATTCTGCGCACAGCCCGCTGGATGGGGTACGAACAGGTGCCGGTGCTAGGCGTGAATCTGGGCACGCTCGGATTTCTAGCCGACTTTTCTCCAGCAGAGGCTTCTGATGCGCTCGACGAAATTGCTGCCGGACGATTTCGCTTAGTCGACCACCTGATGTTTGAATGCGAGGTGGTTCGGAACGGCATTGCGATCCACTGCGAGTTAGGACTGAATGAAACATCGATTCAGGCTGGTCCGCCGTTCTCGATGATCGAGATTTGTCTGCACGTTGATGGCGAACGAGCCACAACCTACCGAGGCGACGGGCTGATCGTGAGCACTCCAGTGGGGTCAACGGCCTACAATCTTTCGGCCGGCGGCCCGATTGTGCGCAAGGATCTCGACGCCTTCATCTTTACACCGCTGAACCCCCACACGCTCACCAACCGCACGGTTGTGGATTCCGCTGCGAGGCAGTTTGAGCTTGTCGTGCCCAGCCCAAATGCAGGCTCGGCCTGTGTCGTAGACGGCCGGGTAATTACGGGGCTTCTGCCGGGAGACCGCGTGCGGTTGCGGCGAGCAGACCCGCGATTCACGCTCATTGAAACGCATCAGCACGGCTACTACAGGACGCTGCGGGAAAAACTCGAATGGAGCGGCGGGCTGCGTGTGACAAAGCTCCGTGCCGCCAGTGAAAGCGAGACCTGATGCGTTCTTGCCTGAGCTTTGTTCCTGGACGTGGTTGGATCGAACCGGCATGCGCGTCGACCGGTCTGCGCTGCTTCTTGATCCTGTGCTGCTTGTTCGCCCTCCCCTTCGTCACGCTCTTGGCCCAAGACGCTGGGGGCCACCCTCTGCAAGCAGTGCGGCTGGAATATCGGTTTGAAGCCGGTGAACGCATGACGATGGATGTTGCGCACCGTGCCCTCACCGAGACAACGATTGGCGGCACAACGCAGTCGACAGAAACGGCAACCGACTCCACGAAACTCTGGTCGGTTGTGGCCGTTGACCCACAAGGGCTCGCCACGATTGAGCACTCTGTCAACGATGTCACTATGACATCTCGCACCAGCGACCGTGGGCAGGTGCGATGGAGCAGTCGCGGCAACGAACCGCCGCCGCCCGGCTACGAGGCTGTGAAGCAAAATCTGGGCGTGCCTCTTTCGAGGCTGGTGATCGATCGTACTGGTCGAGTGATCGACCGGCAGGATATGCGGCCTCATCCGCCTTCCAACACAGGCGACTTGATGGTTGTGCCGCTGCCGGACGGCAACGTGGCCGTTGGCGCCGAATGGATTGTGCCGCAGGAGGTGGTGGTGGAAGTGCCCGACGGGCCTCGCAAGGCCGTCCGCACGCGGTTGCGATACCAACTTAAGGAAGTTCGTGACCACGTTGCCGTAATCCATGTCGACACGACGGTGCTCACGCCCTTGGACGATCCGAGGCTGGAAGCTCGCCTCTTGGAACGGATCTGGGACGGCACGATTGTGTTTGATATCGCACGGGGCCGTGTGATTCACCGAACGACCGGCATCGACCGCCGAGTGGTCGGATTCGGTGGGCCGGATTCCAGCCTGCACTACAAGGCCAGCTTAGAAGAGAAGGCGATCGTGAAAGAGAAGGCTAAACCGTAAAAGCGAAAGCGATCCCGCCGCACGCAGATTCAATCACACGCGTGCAGTCCATGGCTCATTCCACTTAGGCTGGCACATGGGGCGTGTGGAAATCTATCGGCCCTCTATCCGGCCCGCAACATTTCCTCGACGCGACGGATCGCTTCCTCCACGTTCCACGTCGAGTCAGCCAGCACGATCTGCGAGTGCTTGGCCACCCACTGACCCACGGTTTTCTGTGCTGAAATCACAGTGGAATGGCTGCGACGCCCGAAGTAGCCGCCAATTTCAGCCAAGGCCGAGGGCGTGTGCTTGCGCGCTAGAAACATCGCCAGCATGCGAGGATGATTCACTTTTCTTGTACGGTGCGAAGATTGCAAACTGCCGGGCTCCATTCCAAAGGCGGAGCAAACGGCCTTTTCGATGTCCGAGAGTCTCACGCTACGGCCGCTGGATCGCACGAGATCACCCAACGACTCCTCAGCCATGCTCAACTCAATGGGCAGGCCGAGCATGTGGCTGGTGGCCTCCAGTCGGTTGATGGCACCGGCCAACTCGCGGGTGTGCCGAGTCATATGCATTGCAATGTATTGCACAACGTCTTTTGGCAAACAGAGTCCCCGTCTCGCCGCAATTGCCTCGACAATCCCGCGCCGCACATCCTCATCTGGTGGCAGCATCCGGGCCACGATGCCGCCGCGCAAACGCGTTAAAAGGTCGGGACCCAATTCGGTCAGCGCCTCGATTTCTCGGTCGCAGGCAAACACCATCTGGCGGCCCTGTCGATGCAACGCATCCACAGTGTGCTGCAGTTCCATGATCGTCGCCCGTTTTCCGATAAAAAACTGCAGGTCATCGATCAACAGCACCTCGGCACTGCGGCAGGTGCGGCGAAAGCCTGGCAGTCCGCTGCCATGCAAGGCCTGCAAAAAGCTCGTGGTGAATTGTTCGGCCGAAAGAAAGAGCGTGCCCATGCCCGGATGCTGCTCCCGAGCACGTGTGCAGATGCCTTCCAAGAGATGTGTTTTGCCAACGCCGCTGGGGCCATGGAGCACCAACGGCGACATTTCTCCAGGCCGGCTGCCAGCCAGGTCGACTGCCGCAAATGCCATGCGGTTGCTCGGACCGACAACGAATTCCTCTAGGCGTGGGGAGATGCGTTTGGCAATGACACTGCCGAGCGATCGCCCCTCTGTATGGCCGTCGGCTGGACCGCGGGAAGATTTTTTGTGAGCACTTACAACCGTCGTTGTCACAACGGCATTCTTGTCCACGGTAACAACAGTCGTAGGGGTGACCGATGGTGCTGGGCCCAACGCGAAACTGGCCTGGGTGTGCCCCTGTGCTGGCAGGGTATGTTCCTGTGCTGGCAGGGCCGTGCCTCCAAGCGGCGAGGTCTCCTCTGCATGCCCGGGCTCGGAATCGGCTGCCGCCTGCCAGACCACACGAGCCGTTTTCCCGCACACCTCGTGAGCTGCCGCTTCTAGGTCTTTCTGAAACGTCTTGCGCAGGACACCGTGCGAAAAACCGCTGCCAATCGTGATAGTGACGCACATCGTCGTCATGCTGTCGGTGTTTTGCTGGACAACAGCCACGTGGACTGCGTCGCCAAACCAGACGGCATACCGCTGAGTACCGATGCGGCGGCTCAAAACAGCGCACACACGACGAGAAAGCTCATCGCTTTCGACACCGAGAACGGCCGAATGTTCGGCCGTGTCGCTCGCCATGGTTCGTCCCTGCACCATGTACCCGCTCGTTCCCGTGAGGTTAACCGCATCCATCCGTAGAGAAATCTTCCCGCCGTGCTTGAGGCGCGAGTATAGGGATGCCAGCAGTGCTGTCAAACGATGCCAATAGAGCGTGGACGACAGTGACATCTGGGCTGCACGTAAGTCAAAAAATGACTCCACAAAAATTGCATGCCATACAAGTGCTGCACAAAAACATCGCCTAACACGCATAAAATAGAAAAAATGTTCAGAAAAAAGTTTTTCCAAGGGCCGCGCAAAAAATGGATCAAAGGCCTATACTCTGGGCCACGCCATGCTGCGGTACGTACGCTGTTGCTGGCTGCATGCCTGATATGGTCTGGTTCGGTTTTTGTGTGCACCGCCCTTTTTTGAGAGCCTGCCGTTATGCTTCAGCCACGCTTTCGGCACGCCATTCTCATGCTTCTCATGATTCTCATGGCGGCGATGCTGACCGGTGCAGGAGATTACTGGACTCAAACGCACCACGCGAGCTTGGCCGTTGCCGCAGATGAAAATGCGGCCGACGAGACAGCCTCACCGGCGCCATTGCCCGTGTTTCAACTGGGTGAGATCTCGATCGGCGAACCGCTCCAGCTGCCAACGGCGCCTGATCTGCAAGCCGCAGACAGTGTTCTCACAAAAACTTCTCCCAAGAGCCCCCCTGCCGTTCCTGCCACTCGTTCCGCTCCCGCTGTTCGAAGCGGACCTCCTTCCGGAGCCAGCGGCTGGCTGGGCATGTCTGTGGACGACTCGATCACGACCGGCCGACTGGTGATCGTGGAAGTTGCAGAGGATAGTCCGGCTTTGCGAGCGGGAATCAAGCCACAGGATTTTCTGCTGGCGATTGATGGCACAGCCCTGCAGAATTCTGATCAACTCGCCGCGGCTTTGGCGGCGATTGTGCCTGGGAACGAGGTCAAAGTGGCTGTCGGAAGAGCCGATCGTATCGATGAGTATGCGATGACGGCTACCACCCGGCCGTCCCAGGCGATCGCACGCGAGTGGCAGGCCGCCGCCAATCCATCCAAGCCAGATTTCGCTCAGCCGACTTTACCACCCGTCTCGCCGCCAGCCGTCTCTTTTGAACAGAATCGACTCGCACCACAAACGATTGCTCCGAAGAGTATGCCCACTGCGGCGCCCGCCCCATCCCTTCTGAGTTCGAGTGGCCTGCCGAACGGAGGTGGTCCGAAGGGACGCACGGCTTTGGGAGTCCGCACGCTGCCAATTGACACGATCGTGCAGGCTCGGTTTCATCTTTCCGAGCCAGCAGGAGCACTCATCATTGGCGTCGTGCACGATCTGCCAGCCTCGAAGGCGGGTATTCCTCCAGGCAGTGTCATCGTTGCCTTGGATCATCAGCCTGTGCGATCACCCAACGAACTCACTCGTCTTGTCACCAGAAGCCCGATCAACAAGCCAGTCACGCTTGAGTATGTGTTGCCTGGCGGCGAGGCCAGGCAGGCCGAGGTATCGCTCCAACCCTTGGAAATCCCTCTGGAACGCGCACTGGCTGGGCCAGATCCAATCGCTGCTCAACTGCCCAATGCGGTTCCGCCCGATTTTCAACAGCGATGATCCGGTGATATCCGGCTATGACTCGAAGCCTGTGGCATTCTTTTGACATCTGGTACGTCAGGCTGCTGGGCATTCGTGGCTGCCAACCTGCGACAACAACCCCAGCCGAACGAGTTCGGCATCCAGGGGCACTCCTCGAGGGGCTGGAAGTTGGGCAGCCCAGTTGGCAACCCGCGATGGCTCCCTGCGAACTTTTCGCTCGCCCGCCCGCCGGACTCCCGAGCAGGCCCATCTTTCAGCCTCATCCGAAAGATGCACTAGTATTTTTTCCACGCCGGCCCGATGCCACTCCAGCCCCTCTCGATCTACATCGGGTGGAATGCTGATGGCACGACTGATGATGCCGCGGGCCCGCGACCACGGTTGCGGAATCGCGAATTGATCCCACGTCGTCAGCCGCCATGGTTTGGCGTACCCAATGCCAAATGCCACCAACGGAATCTTGAGCGTGCTGGCAAGAAAAACGCAGCCCGCTGCGAGCCTACGCCTAGGGCCTCGTGGCCCGTCGGGTGTGATCGTCAGATTTTCCTCTTGAGCGCGTTTGGCCAACTCTCGCAGGGCTGTCGATCCGCCGTTGAACGTGCTGCCCCGCACCACGCCAAAGCCCATCATGCGAGCCACGCGGTCGAGGAGATTGGCATCCTGATGCCGCGACAGCAGCATTGAAATATTGGAGTGCCCGCGGAGAAACAGCGGCATGAGAATATTTTCGTGCCAGAAAACATAAATTTTTGCGCCGCGATACTCTGGATGAACCGGGTCGACTGTGGGATCGGCAAAATCTGCCCTAGAGTCGAGCGTGCTCATCCATTGCCGAATGCAGGCCGTGGAGGTAAGCGACCATGCCCCGATGGCAAACGGTGAGGTCAGTTTCACAAACAGATTCCCTTCCTAGCTATATTCATAAGCGGGGTCAGCCTACGCACGATGTTTCCGCAAAAACTGTTCCCGTAAAAACTTCCTGTGCGGGGCCAGTCATGAAGAGATGCCCATCAGCGGCCCACTCCAGTTCGAGCGATCCTCCCGGCACTTCCGCAATGATTCGCCGCTCGGTACGACCGCTCAGCACGCCAGCCACGCACACCGCCGAAGCTCCTGTGCCGCAAGCCTGCGTGATGCCGCTGCCCCGCTCCCACGTTCGCATACGCACCGCCTGGGGTGAGAGAACCTGCACGAAGTGCACATTCACCCGCCGAGGAAACATCGGGTGCTGCTCGATGCGTGGGCCAACTGTCTCCAGCGGCACTTTTGCCACATCGCTGCAATAGAAAATCACATGCGGATTGCCCATCGATACACATGTCATGCGTGGGTCGAGGCCAGCGTCCCCCCACCACGCCTCGGCATCGCGGAGGGCCTCGCACGGGGCGTCGACGATCGCCGATTCGCTCCCTGTGGCATGCGTGAAAACAACAGGGATATCCGCAGCGGCAAGAAAGGGCGAGCCCATGTCAACTCGCACAAGTGAGCTACGAACTCCGGTGCGATGCACCTCCAGAGAGAGAACACCTCGCCCAGTTTCGATCGTGACACCACCCTCGGGAGCGTGGCCGCGGGCCACCACGAGGTGGGCGACACATCGCACGCCATTGCCACACATCTCCGACTCGCTGCCATCGATATTGAACATCTGCATCCGGGCCGCAGCATGCGCCGAGGGCAGCACAAGCACCAGCCCATCTCCGCCAACACCACAGTGCCGGTCGGCGATCCAGACGGCAAGCCCAGCGGGGTCTGGTGGCACCGGCTCATCGAAGCAGTCGATGTAGACGTAGTCGTTGCCGGCCCCGTGCATCTTGACGAAGTTTGTAGCCAAATTATTCATGCTTGATTTCATTTTTTCGGTCGCATGCGTGCGATTTTTTCAGAGGTGCTTGGTACGGCAGTATGTCAAAACTTGTGGGGTCGTGCCTGCCCTTCTTCCGTTGATACACACGGCCAGCATCCTGCTCGCATTATTGGTTATCCCGTAGAGTGTCTCGCCTTGCATTCGTACTACCCCGCAACCCCTCAGGGGATCGTCGCTGCGACTGGAGTTGCTGAATCGCCGCAGAGAGCGTTGGAAAAGCTTCGCTGGTGATCTCCGGCTGAGAGAGCGTGCCATCGACATGAATCAACATGAACTGCCCGCTGGCGCCACCAAGCACGCGTTTTATTACGGGCAACTGCGTTTCGGAATCGCCCATAATGGAACGGAATGTCATCCGCATGTTGGTATCAAAGTCGATCTCTCCGTTGCCAACGAGGCTGATCGCATCGCCTGCAAGTTCGATATTATCGAGGTAAGCATGCGGCCCTTCAATCCGAAAATCAACGAGGCTCGAACTAAATGCCTTTCGGTCGGGCGCTTTGACGCGAAGAACTTTGAGCAACGCCACCACGACAGGCAGTTCGTAGAGGTCGGCCTCTCGCAATCGCATTTGTCCGCGTCCAACGAGCGAGTGCGTGCCGGCGCGCGAACCGCTCATCTCGATCACACCAAAAGCCTTGCCTTTTGAACGATGCCCTCCGCCCTGCACGGCGCGGCTGGAATCCATAGCCAATCGCTCTAGATCGGCATTTTCTATCTCGGCTCTCAACGCAAATATGCCCGTCTCTCCGGACGTCGCGCTGCCGTCGACGTAAATCGAACCGCCAGCCACTCGGGCGGAGAGTCGGCGGGGCCTTTCTTGCCCGGGGACCACCGCTGTTGTGCCAAACCGAACGCCATCGGCATCCATTACCAGTGGCCCCTGCAGCGCCGTCACCTGTACGCCTTTCCAGAGAGCGCTGTCGATCGCCAATTCGCCGGACGAATTCCATGTGCGGCCGTCGCTCTGCCCCTTTAAATGGACTCCGCCGTGGACGTGCTCCAGCGACACGCCCACATCCAAGGCTCCTTGCTCCATGTCCAGATGCATATCCCATGCAGCAGCGGGCGGCCCGAGCGTGGGTTCCACACTCGGTGCGGCAGGTGTGGTGGGAGTGTCAATGGTCGCAACAGTGGCCTGAGCGGCAGTCGTCGAGTAGATATCGAGTGATCCTGCCAAGGAAAGCAGTCCTCGAGGGTGAACTGCGGCGATCGCACGCTGCAGACCATCAGGCATGGCCTGCACCACTTCGTGATCGGCGCGGAAGCGATCGGCCGAGAGTTGTTCGAATGAAACGTGCCAGCCGCCATCGGGGGTAAAACGACAGGTGCCCTCGGTGGCGACGGTTGTGCGGGCATGCACGCCACGTACCCCGCCAAATCGCAGCAAGCCATCCCGCCACACCAACCGCCCCTGCAACTGTTCGAGGCGGTAGGGAAACCACGCGGGTTCAATTGAAACAGTTTCTGCCTGCGGTGTGGCTTCCAGTTCCACGTCGGTACGGCGCGTCTTGACTTGATGTCGCACGGTTGCGGAAAAGTCGATGTTGCCTCGTGGATCAATATCGTTCCAAATGCGTCTCATCCCTCTGGGCAAGGCGTCTCGCAACTCCCGCTCCAGCACAACGCCAGCGCCGGTCAGATGCAACGTGAGTTCGCCGTCATCGTCCGCCTTTGGCACAAGCGTGCCTGAACAACGCACGATGCCTGTGTCGTTGGATGCAACGATATCTTTGATCGTCCACAGTCCGCGATCCATGCGAATACTGCCCGACACATGAGAGAGTGGGTACGGGAAGCCCGTATAACACATGTTGCACTGCACCAGGCCGATGCTCAGCGAGTTGGTATATCCTCCCGGCATCTGAGGCGAGCGGTCGTGACGGAACACAAAGTCGAATGTTCCTGCGCCGTGCAAGGCACGCACGATATTGGCGCTGCGAGATGGCATGGCAGCCAGCAGGCTGTCGTCGATGCGCATGCCGTCGCCTCGCACCTCCACAAATCCAGTGGCGTCGGCGGCAAGCGTGCCGTGTGACGCTGCGAGCAACGACCCTCGCACGGTTACGGGATGGCCGCCGGCTTGGCCGGTGAGGTGAATAGAAAGAGCGGGGCCGTCCAGCACCACCGTGCCCACAGTGCGGTCGATTCGATACGGAAAACGGTAGTGGGTCAGCGAGGCATTGCGACAGCGGACAGACACTTTTGGATTGATCTGGCCATTGCGTCGGACAAGCTGCGCCCGCAGATCGACTTCCCCCGCAGGCAGCAACTTGCGCCACTGGGAGGCAAGTGGCTCCGGCAGAAAGCCTTCCCACTGGCGGCTTACGATCAATCGCTCGGCCTCCACCAAGAGATCAAAATCCGCATTGCTTTGCCAACTGGCCAGCCGGCCGGATCCACGCAGGAGCGTGGATCCGGAGTGTGCTTCTAGATTCTCGAACTGCACGCCGTCGCGATCGGCGTGAAAAGCCATCGACAGGTCGCTCATCGCAAACGGGATCGACTTGTGCTCGAATCGCCCCGACTCAAGCCGGCCGGATGCCGACGCAAGAATCGTTTCGAGGCTGTGCAGCGACCCCGATGACTGCCAGGCCAAGTCGACGTGGCCTCGCAATCCCGCCAGCCAGTCTTGCACCCGCTCTCCAGCAATGCGCTGGTGCACGACGGGGAGCATTGCCAAGAGTCGCGGCGAGATATCGAGAGATTCAACGTTCCCTTGCAATTCAAACGCTCCGCTTGAGGCTGCAATCTTGCCCTGAAAGTTGGCGCGGCCAAAAAGATCGCCCACCACACTGCCACGGAATGATGCCCACCCGAGGCCCGTTGGGTCGTTGGCCACTGGCTGGATATCGCATCCCACTTGTCTCAAGGTCGTGCGAGATTGCTGGCATGTGTCATCGACAAGCAGCGTTGCATCCTCGATCGACACCGGCATGAGCGTTTCAGGCGAACGCTCGCGCCAGAGTTTTGCAACGTTCCACGTACCGTCTGTATGCCGCACGGCATGGACTACTGGACGGCGCAGTCGCACCGATGTGATGCGTGGCGTGCCGGCGGCCAGTTCGCTGAGATGCGTGGTGCAGCCCAATCTGATTTCGTCGACCCAAAGAATCTGACGCCACTGCTGGGGCATGTTGGAATCGACCAGCGACACACCTCGCACGACGATCCCCTCCCCCTCTACCAAGCTGGCCCCTTGCACCTGCACAGTCAGAGTGGGAAATTCCTGCGACAGCCTCGCTTCCACACGGATTCGCAATTCTTCCCCGATGCGGCTTGAGCCAATCGCACATGCCGCCACAACGCCGGCTACCGTAACGGGTACGGCCCAGCGCACGAGCATCCAGAGTGTGTCAGCCAGACTGTTCACGGGTGACGCATAACCAAAGAGCCGACGCGAGAACGCCGACGGATTAAGGCAAACGGATGAAAGATAAAACTAGACGGGGCGGGACAGTACGCCCTGGAATGGGGAAGGGTCAAGGTGCAGCCCTTGCCTCCACGCTTGCCGGAAACCTGCCATTCCCGCAGACTACCTGGCTGTGCTACAGTTCCCCCGCGCTGGATTGTGTTTTTACTTGTTCCTACCCTTTTTCTTACGTGAAATAGCATGCACGCACTCCCACAGCCGAACGGTTCGATCGTCAAGGATTCCCGTCAGCAATCGTTGGCCGCATCTCCGCACGCCCAGCGGTTGCTCTGGTCAGGCTTCATGGCGATTCTGGCCGCGGGCGTAGGCTTCTCGATTCGAGGCGGCATTCTCGGCCAGTGGGGTGAGCAGTACGGCTTCACTCAAACGGAACTGGGCGCGATCACAGGCGGTGGGCTCACGGGCTTTGGCATCATCATTTTACTTTCAAGTTTGATCGCTGATCGCATTGGCTTTGGTCCTCTCATGTTCGCGGCATTTATGATGCACCTCGTGTCGGCCGCGCTCACGCTAGCAACGGGCGCAGCCTTTGCCGCCGGTGGCAAGCCGCTGGCGTTTCAATGTCTGTTCTGGGGCATGTTTCTCTTTGCCATTGGCAATGGTATTGCCGAGGCCGTCGTGAATCCGCTGGTCGCCACGCTGTTTCCAAAAAACAAAACGCACTACCTCAACATTCTCCACGCCGGCTGGCCGGGCGGCCTGATTCTGGGAGGGCTAGCGAGCTACTTCATGGCCGGAGGTGCCGGCATGAAGCCGGTGGTCTGGCAGATTCAGATATCGCTGTTTCTCGTGCCTGTGGTGCTTTACGGTCTTATGATGCTTGGCCAGCGATTTCCAAAAAGTGAGGCTAGTAGCTCTGGGATTTCCTACCGCGATATGCTCGGTGAGTTGGGCATCGTGGGGGCCGCTGTGATCTGTAGCCTCTTGGCGCTCTTTTTCAAGAGCGATCTGGGCCTCTCACCGGTGGTCTCTGGCAGCATCGCAGCAGCGATGTTGGTGGTGTTTGGCGCAGCCACGGGCTTTCGATTTGGCCACCTGCTGCTGGCAGCCCTGCTCGTTATCCAGGGGCTTGTTGGCTATGTGGAACTGGGCACCGACTCGTGGATCTCAAAGATCACAGGCACGATCATGGCCAACCCGGCCAATGGCTTGCTGCTCTTTGTCTACACGTCTTTCTTGATGTTTGTGCTGCGGTTTTTCGCCGGGCCAATCGTTGAAAAGATTTCGCCGCTGGGCCTCTTGGCCATGTCGGCTGTGTGTGGAGCCAGTGGCCTCACGCTCTTGGGGAACGCCGAAGGAGCCGTCATGTGCATCGTGGCCGCGACAGTCTACGGCATCGGCAAGACATTCCTCTGGCCAACGATGCTGGCGGTTGTGAGTGAGCAGTTTCCAAAGGGAGGCGCGATTACCATGGGGGCTGCCGGTGGCGTTGGCATGCTTGCAGCCGGACTGCTCGGCGGCCCTGGAATCGGGTTTCTCCAAGACAAAAATGCCTCGGACAACTTGCGTCAAGCCAACCCTGCAGTGTTTGAACGCTACGAATCGCGAACGAAGGATGGAACTCCCAAGGAAAATGAATTCCTCTGGCTCAAGACAGCAGGACTCGACGGCGCCAAGGTGGGCGTGCTGGAAGATGCCGGCAAGGAGGCACAGCGGGCCCTCGAGTTATTGGAGAACGAAAAAGCCAAACCAGAGGCCATTAAGTCGCAGCAAAAACTGGTTGATTGGTGGAAGAACGATGCCCAACCGAACGCCGAAGAAGACAAGATCTTGGTGGATAAAGCCGGTCTCTTTGGCGGCCGGCAAGCGCTCAAGCTCACGGCACTGGTGCCAGCAACGATGTTTGTTTGTTACGCCTTGCTGCTGATTTGGTTTCGGATGCGGGGTGGCTACAAAGCCCGTGGCATGCACCACTAACCGGCAGCCAAAGCCGGATCTGTGCTTGAAACGAGTCGGAGTTCGAGCATGCCTCGATCCACGCTTCGAGCCCGAATCCCACCGGGTAGGTCAACGGCAGACTCGGCACCATCGAATTGTGATGCAATCGCTGCCAGCCTAGCATAGTGTTTGGCCGTCATGTCTCGCTGTGGCCATTGCTCGCGACGCCAGAGCACCACAAACATCTCCGCTAGGAGGTGCGTATTGAGCGATGCCAGTCCGCTGATTCGAACAACGATCGTGCCGTCGGCATGGCGTTGCGAGTAGATGTCGAGCAGGTGTTCGGCAGCGCTTGTTATAGCCTGTGCAACAAGAGATGCCTGCTGTCCCAAGCGCACAAGCGACTCCGCCGCCGCTGGATAGGGGCCGGCTGTAACGCGAGGCAGGATGTTGTGACGCAGGAAATTGCGTGCGTAGCGAGTGTCTGTATTCGACTCATCTTCGCACCATGGTTGACCGATCGCCATGAGGGCCGCTCGCACCATCTGCCCAGAGGTGTGTAAGAGCGGGCGGACTAGGGCTACGCCGTCGCACAGTTGGCGGGCCACAGACATGCCTGCCAGGCCAACCAACCCGGTGCCTCGCAGGCTCCTGTGCAGGATTGTTTCAGCCTGATCATCAGCCGTGTGAGCAATAGCGACGTGCCTTGCTCCAGTCTCGCGGGCCAGATCCACAAAAAACATCTGGCGCAACCGGCGTGCCCTGCCCTCAATGCCCTCGCCCAGATGCAGGGGGTCGTGGCGGACGGCCAGTTCTCGCGACGCCATCTGCAGCCCCAACCGCCCGGCGAGCGCGGCGACAAAAGCCTCATCGTCGGCAGCGGATAGCCGCAGGTCGTGTTTTGCGTGGGCAACAATCAACTGCGAACTGCTGTGCAATGCAAGCTCATGTAATCCCAACAGTAACCCCACGCTGTCGGCTCCTCCCGATACGCCGACAATCATCGGCGCCGACCACAATCCCTCGCGAGGCAGGCCAGTTGCAATCGCGGCCAGAAAATCGCTGGCTTGCGGCCGATGTGAGGAAAGAAGTGTTTTCATGCGAGCCCATTGTGGCATCCCGCAAGAGGCTTCCGACAGTGGCAACTGCTCTGGTCCGGCCCCATTCGTCTGGAAGACCGGCGGATTCTGGCATTTGGGCCGATGGAAGCGGCATTGAATCGGCTTGGTTCGCGGGCTACCCTCCCTGCCCTGCAAGCATCCGCCCCCCCCCGGCCAGACGGCGGCCAGAAAGACTCTTTCATGCACCTGCGATTTCCACTCGGCGTCCGCATCGCAATCGGGGCCTGCCTCCTGCTACCAGTCCTGTGCAGCGGTTGCTCGACACTCGGCACGCTCACGTATTTGTTCATGCCGAATGATGTTCAGGCAGAATTTAATGGGCTCCGTGGCAAGCACGTAGCGGTGGTCTGTAAACCAATTGTTGAACTTGAGTTCAGTGACGCGGGTTCCTCTCGCGAACTGGCCAGCATGGTGGGCTCACTCCTCGACCAGAACGTGCGCAAGCTCAAGATGATCGACCAACAGGAAGTCGCCCGTTGGATTGATGAAAACGCATGGGTTGACTACACCACATTAGGGAAGTCGCTAGATGCCGATCTGGTCGTGGCGATCGACCTCGAAGAGTTTCGTATGCACGAGGGATCAACGCTCTACCGAGGCCACGCGACAGCTCATGTGCGGGTATATGATATCGCAAAGAAAAAGGTGGTCTTCGAAAAACGCGTCGATGACTTCACGTTTCCAGCCGACAGCGCGGTGCCCACAAGCGATCAGAGCGAGGCTCAGTTTCGAGGCCTGTTCATCCAAGTTTTGGCCCAGCGGATCTCCCGAAGCTTTCACGCCTACGAAAGCCGCACCTACTTTGCTGAAGACAGCCTCACATTCTAACTGCGACTTTTGCAGTTTTTGAAACTTCGGCTCCGCGCCGCTTCCACCGCCTTGGCTTCTAGGCCCGAGGCGTCAGCCAACGTGAAATCCGGTTGGCCGCACATATGGCGAAAGCGTTTCCCCTTCGGCTCTCTGCTGTCCGACCTCCTTGCGTTGTCCCGAGAGAAAGTGACTTCGGCCGCACCATCCCCCCGGCCTGCAACCACAAAAACCGCTGTGGTATTAAAGATTTTTGAGGTTGCGCTTCGGCTTGGGTGCAGCCATCATTCGCTTCTTGTCGTCGGCTGGATTGGCATTCCCACCGCCGCCGTCCGGGGGCTTCGGATTGTTCACGCCAGTGTGGGATTCCGACCACGCATAGCCAAGCGGGGTGCGGAGTTCGTGGCTGGCAAGTAACGCCCACGGAGTGCCGGGATGCTCGGCCACCACTCGGGAAAGTAGCAGCGTCGATTGCTTGGCTAGTTTTTCAGTCTGCGACCCAACTGTGACAGCGTCGCTTGGATTGAGTTGCCACGTATCGCTGTGTGGGTCTTTAAATTTCATACCCGACTTCGCCTGCGCGAGCATCAGGTTGTAGGCATCGGTCCTCACCTTGACGGCCAGCACTCGGCCCAATGCCAGATCGTAGCCAGCCTGCCATCGTTTTTCCCGAATCTTTTCCCTGTCTTCAAGCCCTGTTGCAAGAATCCCGTAGAGCGCGTCGATCTTTGGCTGGATCTTAGCAGCCACTTTCTGCGCCTCGCCCAATAGGTTGACCAACGCCCCCTCATTCTGCTTTGGAAATGTCATTTCAGGCGATTCCATCGGACTAATCTCCGAACTGGCAGCCGCCTGAAGCAACGCCCGTTTGGCACGACTCCTGTCAATCTCCTGCTTGTATTTATCTGCCGAGACATAGTCGGGCTGGTAGCCTCGCATCGCCTCCGAATCGAAGAAATATCGCAACTGCGATGCCATTGGTGCAGTCTCGTTATTGTTGACTCGCCTACGGGCACCGCTGTTGGCATGCACGCGGAAATAGATGCCGCCAGTTTCGCCGCAGAGTTTTGAGAGGTGAAATGGACCAAAACCAGAGTCGATGGCCTCGTCGGCCTGCTGTCCGGAATGCACTCGCACCACCTCCGAGAACGCCGTCTCGGGCCCCTGCTCGATCAAGGCCCACTGCTCGGTCTGATCGAACTTTGGATCCATCTCCACGTACTTCATCTTCACTTCCCGCAGGCCAAACGGGGCTGGCACGCCCACCACATAAATAGGCATGCCAAGCGTGCGGCAGAAGTGGGCTGTTTGATCGGCTGTGTTGGAGTCGTTGCCCACTTCGTCGGTGAAGACAACAATCATGACGTTTTTCTTGGGTGCTGTGACTCGGAAAACTTTCGCGGTCTCCGCAGCGGCTCGAATCGCTTGGAATGTCATCTCCACGCCCGAATCATCGACCGACACTCCTTGAATCGCTTCAACGACTTCGTTCACGTCATCGGTGGGCTGCTTGGTGACTAGGCTTACTTCCTTGCCGAACGCAATCACAATGTTCGTGAGATCGGGCCGGTTGTTCTCTGATCGATTGGCTCCGAGTTCATCAAAAACACGGCCTAAGCGAGCTGCGATTTCCTTCCGCTGCGACGCCAGGCTGACGGAGCGATCGAACACCCAACAGACCACCGTCGGCCGCTGTTCGAGTGAGTTAGCAATCTCAGCTGTCAGCCGGTCAACCGCTCCTGCCGCTCCGGTTGTGCCGACACCAACGGAGCCTTTCACGACCACGCTTGTGTTAATCGTTTGCGCCGTCGGAAGCGCGTCCATGGCTTCCAAATGAACATCGCTGATCAGATCTGGATCGGCCTCAACTGGCACGACCGACACATCGGAGAGCGTGGGGGCCAGGGCCTGCGCTACCGCATCACTCTGCTCACTTTGGGCGCCCACAGTCGGGACTGCTTCGTCAGAAAAACTGATTTCCTGAGGCGTGAGAAGCACGTCCTCTTCGGTTACTTGCGGCGCTTCGATGACCGTAAAGGATCGGGCCATCTTGGGGATTTCACCCAGCCCCACAAGGGCCAACGACAGGAGTACAATGACGTGAATAGCAAGGCTCACAGCCCACGCTGGCGTGTCGCCATCCAGCGGAGTTTCCTCTTCGCCCGTGTACAACTGCCAACGCTCTTTTGCCTGTTCAAAAAGTCCCATTGGTTGCACTCAACCTCCGTGAGAGGCCACTTCGCGAAAAACCGGTCCAAAAATCGATTTAAAAACCGAGTCCATGCAAAAACACGCCGCCATGCCAGATTAACAATGCTATTCGGCTGTTCTATTGTAGTCTATTCCCCCTGAAGCTAACTCCTCGGCAATTTGACTCGAAAGAGGGCTACGGCATAGCATTTCCAAGAGTCGTGGCCCGTAACCATGCGGCTTTTTGGCCGTGGCCGGTTGTGTGTGGGCCGGTGCCGTCAACAGAAGGTCTCTGCCATGCTTGTCATGCTTGTCATACTTGCCATGGCTGTTTTCCATCGCGCCCGATTTTTTCTGATGCTGGTGGCTCTGTGGTTGGCAGTGCATTCGGCTGGCATCTGGGAGTTGCGATGCGTTTCGGCTGACGAGATTGCAGCAAAACAATCTGCCGCCACAAACGCCGTGGAAGAACTGTCGCTGGAAACTTCCGACGGCGTACGTCTTGTGGCTTGGTATTACCGGGTGAACGAAGACACAAAGCCGCTGGCCACCGTGATTTTGTTGCACGATCTGGAAGGCTCTCACAAATCGGTCGAGCCATTGGCCACGGCCTTGCAGGAGGCAGGCTATGCCGTGATCGCACCCGATCTGCGAGGCCATGGTGCCAGCAGGCGGCGGGTGTGGGCCAACGGTAAAGAGGAGGAAATCGTAGCGAAGGCATTCAAAAAAACGGACCTAGAATTGATGGCCGCCACAACGGGGGGCCGCATGCGAGATCAGGCAGGAATTGTAGGCGACATTGAAACGGTGCGCAACTGTATCCAACGCAAATCCGTTGACGGCGAACTCGATATCAACCAACTCTGCGTGGTTGGCTGCGGTACAGGGGCCACGCTGGCTGCACTCTGGACAACAGCCGATGCTGCCTGGCCACCGCTCGTCAGCGGACCACAAGGGCAGCAGGTGAGAGCCCTCGTGCTCGTCAGCCCGATCTGGGCAACCAAGGGGCTTTCCATTTCGCCAGCATTATCGTCGGACATTCTGAAGCGAGAGATGCCAATCATGGTCATCGCAGAAGCAGACAACCGGGATGCCACCCGGCTCTTCGATCAGCTCAAGCGACAGCGGCCACAGGACTGGTTTGAACAGCGACTCGACCAACCGTTTGCGAAAGCCCCTAAGCTAGAAAAACCCGCTGACGCAACACTCTTTTATATGCAGCTGGATTCGACGCTCTCTGGCGACAAGCTGGCGGCCGATTCGACGGCCGGCATTGCCAGCCGCGTCCAAACATTTCTATCGCTTGTGCTGAGTCGGAAGCGGTAAGCGATCTCAGGGCAAACGGAGTTCCATGCCTGGTACCAATAGAGCTGGATTCCTCAGTTCGTTGCGGTTGGCTTCCCAGATCCGCGTTGCCATAGTCCGATCACCGTAGAAACGCTGTGCCAGGGTCTCCAGCGTTTCTCCTGGCGCCACTCGCACACCGCGAGGCCGGCCGGCCGGTTCGATGACAGGCTGCGAGGCTTGTGAGGCCCGTGTTGCCGGCACGCTCCATGAAGAAGGAATGCGC
>Ga0209500_10000867_pt1 | contig 24300 bp, 12 predicted proteins | sample S_140212_EF_Meta_FD_187323 | JGI IMG/M metagenome (GOLD analysis project Ga0209500, IMG submission 187323) | Freshwater microbial communities from Lake Simoncouche, Canada to study carbon cycling - S_140212_EF_MetaG (SPAdes) (version 2) | ecosystem: Environmental > Aquatic > Freshwater > Lake ...
TATGCATCGACACTATAGATATTTATAAACAAAATAGAATTAGATACTTTTCTCCTCAATTACATGATCCAAATTCTCCATATAAATCATTACCTTTTGCTTATCCTATTTCTACTTTGGGCGGGTTTGATGATAGCGGATCATCTTGGGTTCCACCAGCTGGAAGCACAGTTATGCTTCTATTTGAAGCTGGCAATAGGTCGGTAGGTTATTATCTTGGAACAACTTGGTCTAGGGATAGAGGACCAGACGGTGAACATAAGTTTCCTATACCCATACCTGAATATCAAGAGGTTTACGAAGGCAAAAGAAATGGATACCTGTGTGGCCCAAATGATGGATCACAAGTTCTCCCTCCATGGAATACTGAAAACTATAACGGATTTGATATTACCAGCATTCAAGATTTAGAAAATAGCCCAAATGCATCTAAAAGATTGACCTATCCTAATATTTATGGTTTTAAAACGCCAGAAAAACATATGGTCAAGATGGTAGATGGAGATGCCAAATGTAATCGTAAATGGAAAAGATTGGAAATCATGTCAGGGAACGGCAACTGGATGATATTCAAGGACGATCATCTTCACTATGCTGGTCAATGGGCTCACCCATATTGTGGGGTTCGTTCTGGAGACACTAGTTGTGTTGAAGGAGTTCCCAATCCTGCACCAAGAAGTGCAGAAGATGTAACATTATTCTCAAATTATGCCAATGTAGATATTATTCCAGATGAAGTTGATATTTTAAATTTTCAAACTAAAAAATCAGAAGATCCTACATGCAAAGGAGCAATAATTGGTGGCAATCCTGATTATCAGGGTAGAAACAAACAAGTTGGATCAAATCCTTTTTTCAAGAATGCAAATGAGTGCCGTCCATACAAAGGACCACAAACACCTCAGAACAACAGATGCGATTTGCCACAATCTGGTGTTCAGATATTATCAATTTCAGGTCATACGCTTGTTATGGACGATTCTGTAAAAGACCCGCAAGGCAATATGGACTGGAACAGAAGTCTGAAACCATTCGATTTTGGTTGTACAGACATGTATATGGGCAGAACATACTTGAAATCTGCTACTGGGCATACAATAGAACTTAACGACCTTGAAAAAGGTGGAGACACTAAACAGACTCGTGGTCCCAATAATGGTATTAGATTGAAGTCTGCTTTAGGAAACGAAATATTTTTATGTGATGATTCGGAAGGACCAAACTGCCCATCGCCAGCTACGGAAAATCAAGGTGTTTTAATAAGAAGCACCAGCAACAACATCATCAAAATGTCAGATAAAGGAAATAAAAGACCAATTCCGTGTCGAAAAGAAGGTGCTGCGCCATTAAACCGTGCGAGTTTTGGTTATATTGTTGTTCGTACAGGATACGGTATGACATTGGATTTGGTTGATAATGGCTCACAGGAAAAAACCCAATTTCAATACATGCGGTTGATTTCTCCTCAGAGAGACAACAAGAAGCGTGGGCCACATTTCCTGTTATTTTCCGAACAACCAACTGGTCCGGGTACAGTTTATTTAAGGGCTGGTGGGAATCTGATTCAGTCAAGCTGTGATAATTCCGTTGAATTTGTTGGGTATGAACAAAAAGATGGGAAATTTGTCGATAATCCAGCTAGCAAAATTACTTTTGTATCAGACAAAAAATATGAAAATATAAAAGACTATACATACACAGGTGCCAATAGAGTTATTTATAATGCAGAAAGAGATATAATATTACTATCTGGAAGAGATTATGATTTACCACCTGACAAGAATGGCAAGTCTCAAGGTAAAGGTCCGGGCTGTTTTCCTGTAGTAGTGTTTGTTCCCGGAAAAAACGGTGGTGGAATATTGAAAATAAGTGACAGAATATTTGCAAGTTGTTCTCCACAAGCTCCGACTGTATCCATATATAACATGAAACCATATGTTAATGTGAAAAATTAAGAGGAGTTATGGATTTATTAGCAGCACCATTTCCAATCGTTAAAAACCCCCTTGGTCTTTTGGCTCCCGCCACAGGGCTAAGAGGAATCAAGGGGGATTTAATTCAGCTGCTTTTAACAAACCCCGGTGACAGAGTGATGTTGCCAACCTATGGCACACCATTAAGAAGGCTTGTGTTTGAACCAAATACATCAATGCTTGCTGACAACGCCAAGTCTGTAATCATACAAGCTATAAACCAATGGGAACCAAGAATTGTTGTTGAATCTATCGATGTTGAAAACAGCGCAGTTAACGCAAATCTTCCTTCTGGAGACCCAAAACAAAACCTTGAGAGTTTTTTGTACATAAAAATAAAGTTTAGCACCTTTAATAATATTGATGTAGTTGAAGATTTAACATTGCAAGTACCAATAGGCGAGGCATAAGATGGCAGATACATGTCCTTTTGAAATTCTACCGTATAAGTCTACAAATATACAAAATCGCCCTACGCCAGTAAATCTTAATTATACCAATCAAGATTTTTGGTCCATGAAGGCCAGACTTATTAGTTTTATCAAAGAAAGATTTGGAAATGAGTTCAACGACTTTGTTGAATCAAGTCTTGCATTGATGCTTATAGAAAACTGGTCTTTTATAGCCGACACTTTATCTTTCAAAATCGATCAAATAGCCAATGAAGTTTTTATTGATACAGTAACGGAAATCGAAAACGCATTTAGGCTTGCCAAACTAGTTGGCTACCAGCCCATGCCACCGATTGCCAGCAAATGTATGTGGACAGCAAGAATCAATGCTCCTCAAAACATTGACTTGGTAATTCCAACACCTTTCGATGTAAACCTAGTCAATAATGGTGCTGGCATAAATTTTGAGCTTTTCCCAGCAGATGTTTTCAATAGACCAATTTTAGATCAAGATATTGTTATACCTGCTGGAGCTATCACTAATTCAAACATAGTTGGAGTTGAAGGCCAGACATTTACAGATACATTTGTTGGAACAGGAGAGATTAATCAAAACAGTCTTCTCAATTTCAGACCTGTTTTAATGGATTCAATTAGGGTTAATGTTGATGGCCAAAGATGGGAGCAAGTACCATTCTTTACGGACTCCCAGCCAAGACGAGAATACCGCATAGAATATACATCCGATTACAGCGTTTTTGTTATTTTCGGCAACAATCGTGCGGGTCTTATACCTCCAGCTGGTGCTGTAATCACCGTAACATATCGTGTTGGAGGTGGAACAAATGGTAACATAGTAACTAATTTTGCCAATGTTGAAATCCTAATACCAATTGAAGGACAAGATTTTAGTGTGCTGGTAAGCCTAAGTAACTATACCCGTGGTGAATTTGGATACAATGGTGACACAGTAGAAGATATTAGAAGAAAACTTCCTAATTACAATAGAACTCAGGACAGGGCTGTAACCGGGGGTGATTACAAGACCTTGTGCGATAATTTTGTTACTCCCTACAACGGAATCATGGGCAAATCTATTGCTGCTTTAAGACACAACGGGTGCGCTGCTAATATTGTGGACATATATGTTTTAGTCAAGGAAGGAGACAATGGGCTGACCTTGGCTTCATCTCAATTCAAAGCGGAGCTTACAGACTTTATTAACACAAAGAAAATGCTCACAGATTTTATCTGCATTAAAGACGGAGTTGTAGTCCTTACGAGTGTTTCCATAGATGTTGTTTTAGACAAATACTACAGGACATTTGAAGAAAATATCAAGGCTAAAATAGAAAGAAATCTCACAGTATTTTTCAATTTGAATAACTGGGATTACGGTCAAATTTTAAGAAGTACTGATATTATAAAAGCTTTGTCTACTATCCCTGAGCCTTACCGATATGAGGTAAACTTAACAACTTCTGATCCTAATAATAGTGGTTCACAAGTTACAACCAAGTTTTACGAAATAATAAGACCGGACAGCACCCAGATAGATTTCCAGTATGAGTAACGAGGAGTAATGTCAATTTTATATTACAACAATCCGAAGGTAACTGACCAGATTGAATTTGATTTTTATACGCCTGATGCAGATGGGTGCTTCTTTGCTGATCCATATGCCGTAGAAAACATAAAAGTCTACTTTGTAGAAAGAAATCTAAATGGTGTTAAAAACACATTGAATTTGGTTGATCAGTTTGATGTAGTAAAACAAAAAGAGTATCTGGATGCACAACAACTTGCTTGTGACTATCCTACTGAAACAAACATAGCAAATGCCTTTAAATTAAAAAAACAGTTTGAAGCAACAAGTATTTTTAACAGCACTTGGTATACCCAAGCAAATGTGATTTTTAATGTAGGGAATGCTATATCACCAATATGGACAGCAGCTGGCCCAAACACAGATTCAATTATTTCCAAAATTACTGGAGTAGCAGGTTCAATACAAAATGGTCACTTTAAATTTGTCTGGTCTCCAAACGGAACAATTAGAGAAGGCGACTTTTATCTTTGTTGGACTTGGGCTCCAAACCTTGCTGGAGATAGATTTTCTAACTACTTGCATTTTTATGTTAACAGTAATATATCAAACGAAGTAACCAGTCCTGCACATGTTATTGATCCAAGTAAGTACAAAAATATTCTAGATTCATATCTTCCAGAAATGTATAAGATGTCATATGCAAATAATGACTTGACTGTTCCTACGCTTGATCGATTGAACTATTCTATTGGGGACGGATTTACCGTATTAGATAATCTTGGAATACAACTTGTTGACATTACAGATGCAAATGCAACTCAGGAACCAATATTAGGTCATTTGGCTAGTTTCTTCGGAATGCCTCTCAGATCATCTGATGTAACTTTATGGCGTAGACAAATAAAAACAGCTATCCCATTATGCAAGAAAAAAGGAACATTAGAGGGCTTGAGAGAAGCTCTTTCCAATGCAGGCATAGGTCTTCTAAATTACTCGCAGCTATGGCAATGTAGAACAAGTGCAGTCTTTACAGAGACATTTGAGTTTAACGGAAGCTACAGTTTTATCTTATCAAATGTTTCTTTGGACCCAACCAATCCAACATATACTCCTTTCTTCAGTTTAGAAAAAAGAAATCCATTTGATACCGTTGACACAAGTTATCAGACAGAAAGCTTGTCTAACATAACAATATCTACCAGCGGTGGTGTAAGCACCATGGAATGGACTGGTGCAGAGTTAGAATACGATCATTCTACTGAAGTTGGAGAAGTAATCAAAATTACTTATCTTCTTTATTTGCCTACAGGTGGCGATTTAACAAAATATAATATTATAAAAGATTTACCTTTAGCTGATTTAAGAGATGATAGAAACTTTAAATATCCACCCAAAGACTGGAATACAAAGGTAATATCAGAAGACAATTCAGATTTCAGCACAGTTGTAACGCAAAAAAATCCTTTTGTTGATTATCTGTATTTTGGAAAAGTAAGAACAAAATTCCCATATTCAGAAAATGTTTACAACATGGATGAATATAACGGCTCATTGAGAGATTCTCAAAGACCTTGTGATATCGACAAAAATTTCATTGAGCCTTGTAGCAATGGTATAAGTGCTAAATTTTCTTTAGATGTAGAAATTAGTAATTTATCAGATGACAGAATTACAGAGTGCCAAAGTATCACAAATGAATTTACTCCAATGCACTCAATATTGCATACTTTAAACTTTACTGGTAAATTTGAAGACATTATCTTGCCTCCAATAGAACAATATGAAGCATTGGTGCAATACAATCAGGAAGAATATTGCATAGCTGGTATGGCTCAATATGTTTTTAATAGAGCCATGTACTTAGGATTGAATCAAAATGCAGTTTACAGGAATGAACTGGCAACACAATGGACTTGGGATATAATTGAAGGAACACAAGCATTCAATCAAGCTATTACACTTTTTTGCTCTGATGTTAACTTCCAGACCTTGGGAGTTAGAAATATTGATACCGAGACATTGTTGGAAGTACTGTCTCCGTCTCCGAATTCAGGGGAATATCATGTCCAGAATCCGAATTCAAGCTACATAGATGTTTCGCAAACCATACCAGTTAATGAGAGTCCAAGTTTAAATAAATCTACTTTCACATTCAGATTGTCAAACATTAATTTAGCTGATTCAAATTTTACAGCTGTTCAAGCAAACATGTACAAATTGAGTGACACCACAGTTACGCTAAGTGACTATGCAATCAAGACAATTTGGGATGTTAATAATGGATATGCTGCTCAGGCTTGGCAAGTTATTTTGCCTACAGGAACATACGACATTTTAGATATGCATGATGATGTTTTAATCATCGACAATAATGGAACATTGAGCAACACCTCGGCTACAGGAGTAACTTGGTCTTTGATAAGCCCAACAGCTACTGAATTAACATCCAACTATGGAGATTATGTTGTTGAAATATATGGAAAAATTACTCTTGACCCAAGCCTTAACTATAACAATGTTAATAGCATAATAGATGGAAATGGCTATTTTTATCTAGACTCATCATCTGATCAATTCAAGTTCTATAGTTATGTTGATGGTGATAACCAATCATTCTTGGTATATGATTGGAACGGTGGTGCAGGAACAATAGCTGGCAAAATTTTAAAACGCCTTGTAGATGGAAAAACTGGCAATTTTGGCTATAGGGGCATGATGATTAGAGCTTTGCCCGGATGGCCGGTTTTTGACGATCCTGCTAGTGCTGTAGTTGACAACAACAATTTCATTTGGAATTACTTGGTTGCACAATATTTTGTTGCTGTTCCAAAACTATATGCAATTACTGAAGTTATGACAATTGGTCCTGATAATTATTGGGTTCTGGATGGGGCTTTGATTGATTATGGAGTAGCAGCAGGAACTCCGACAACTTTTCAAATTTTTAGATATTCAAAAGAATCCATACAATTATTTGGAGAACAACTTTACGATGTGAGTCGTTTGGGACAAGAAATTTATGATTATGCTGTAGATTACTCCTTTAGCATGATGGAAAGGAAATCAAGACTTGCCATGAAACAAGAAGAACCAGCAGTAAAAGATAACATAACGCCACAGGAATTCATAAATATAAAAATAGAATATGCAGACGGTCGTATTGAAACAGGAGAGATATAATGAATTGCTCAGATAATATCAAAGCCATGGGTTCCATTGATGGCATAATCGAGTACAACAACGGTAAGACATTGAAAATAAGCTGCCCTAATACGGTGCTTATTTTAGGCAGAAATGCACTTGTCAATACACTCATTAACAACACCGGAGAGTATCCTAATTTATTTATAAATAGAATGGTCTTTGGTGATGGTGGTGTTGATGGGACTGGAACGCCGAAGCTTGTTACCACAAACAGGACTGGCTTGTTTGGAACAGTCAGGGCTACAAAGCCTGTAGTTTCAACAGCAAACCCTGATAATTCAACGCAAGCTATTTTCACATCAGTTTTAACTTACGATGATGGAAATGGGTATAGTTTAAGTGAAATGGCACTTGTATTAAATAACTCAGATTATTATAGCATGGTTACATTTCCCCCAATAACCAAAAGCAGTAGCATGCAGATTACATGGAACTGGAGCCTTAGTTTTGTATGATCTAAATTTTAATATTAGGAAGTGAACATATTATGCCAGATATAAACAATATTAGTGTGCCTAGATATCAACCTAGCCAACCATACCATTATGTGTATGACAATCTACCAATTGATGCAATTGTTGCTAGAGAAGACTTAATAAATACTGCTGTTGATGCCAACACAGCAGCAATAGCTGCCACATATGGCACGGCTGGAAGTTTAGCAGGCAGATTAAACCAATCTTTAGAACTAAATGGTGATCTTAAACCTGCTGCTGTGAACACTTCTTTGCATAATATTGGTGCTCATGCGGATGGCAGCTTTACAGTTGCTTCTGGAGAACTTTCAGCTTACCAAGCGGATTATCCTTTAGTCACAAATCCAGTTCCATTCGTAAGGATGTTGGAAGCAGAGCGTGAAAAACTAGCTCTAATAGCTGATAGTGCTACAAGTGTAAGCATAGATTTTCCTAATGCATCGCCATCTCCATTAAGTTTTAATAATGGCACAATAAGTTTTGAGGACTCAACCACAATTACTTGGACATCAAATGGTGGGCAAGCAGTTCGTGCTGATGTTGTTTCAAGTTTGGCAAATGCACATCAACATTATGACAACATAGTTCCTGCTAGCGTATCGCTTACACCTGATTATCAAAATTATTATACAGCATCACCAACAGCACTTGTGTACACATCTGGCTCTTTGAAAGTCTATGTCAACGGTGTAAGACTGCCTTTAAACCCAACGCCAGCATACTATATTCCCTCTGCCGACCCATTGACATCTTGGACATTAAACCAATTCGCAGAAAATGTTGGGTCTGATGGATTTTCTTTGTTGAATCCAATCACCGCAAATGATATTATCGTGATTGATTTTGAAGTTCCTCTTTAATTCTCTGTGAGCACACCAATGCTTTATGTTTCCAAATCAATTGATATGGAAATTTGTATTATTTGTATTGATGGTGATTTTTCCAAAATACGAAAAACACAAAAGAGCGCTTGTTTTCTTACAAAAGACTATAAAGTCTCAGGAGTAATTCCAGAAAACAGAGAACTAGAACCCATAGACATCAAAATATATAAAGGTAAAAACTGTGTTACATCATTAATTGATGTCGCAATAAAAAATGTTCAATCAGATTGGGCTTTTATAGTTTTTGCTGGGTCAGTTATTAAAAAGAAAATTGATCACAAATTATCACATTATATAGAAAATGAAAATGATGTTTTATTTCCTGTAGTAAACAGGATTTATGATTTCATTCAAGGTTCAATGAATGGTATTTTAATTAATAAATCTTTTTATGCTAAGGTTGGTGAATTTGGGTCTGGAAATAATTTGCAAGATACTAAAATATTATGGGCTGATCGGGCTTTACAAAACGGTGTGAAATTTAAAGCGATTGTTGGCGCTTGCAATATATGAGGTTTTAATGTCTGATGATAACAAGTTGGAAGAACAGCTTAATGCTTTAACGGAAAAACACAAAGTTCTTCCTAAACATACTGATTTTCAAATAGAACATTTTATGCTTGGCAAGGAATCCACCACAAATGGAAAATTGTGGCAATGCATTCGTGAATTGAATTCTAGAAAAGAAAATTTATCAGCTGTTAATTTAGAAATAGAAGAAACAAAAGATAACCTTGAATTGGCGAATTTAAAACTAGAATACTTTAAAAATAAGACAACATTTCGTAAAAATATTGCTTTAGAAAAAATCGAATCCAAAAAGAAAGAAATATTAATACGAAAACATGAGAGAAGATTGAAAAGCCTCGAAAATTCCCTTCCAAAAGTATTTGAAAGAAAAGAAGCTATTTTAGCTGAATGTAAAAAAATAATTGAGGTTTTTAATAAGTATAATCCAGATAATAAAGCCATAGATATTGATGACGAAAAAAATCAACTTGAGTATTGGAATTCAAGATTAATGGAAGAAATAAATTTGAGTTCTATGTGTGGAGTGCCACCTAGTGTTGAACTTATTAAGTCCATCCTTGCCATGCCTAATGATTCCAATGTTAAAATTAAACTTGGAAATGCTATGGCAGGGGCAAAAAAATTACTAAATTGAAATAACTAAACTTATGGCTAGTAAATTAACATCCTACGACATTGGCTACTTACCCGGAGACTTATCTCTTTATCCACAAGCGATAGATAGTTATGACAATCTATATGAAGCTAAAAATTTAGCTTCGACTGTTCTGACACAAAATTTTGGCTTTAGTGGCAAGATCATGGTTGTGGAGGACACAACTAATTTTCCGGCTCAAGGCATCATTCGTGTAAGTATGCCCAACTATGAGGGCTTGACAAGTGAAATGATGTATTATTCCACAAAAACTAATAATACATTTCAGAATTTCATACGAGGTTTTTGTGCTACAAGACAGAGTTCATGGCCTGTTGGCGCTAAAGTAGAAGCTGGCGTGATGGCTGAACATCACAATTCTATAAAAGATGCGATTCTGCAAATAGAGGCAAATCTAGGCACTTCAGATACTACCGATACTACGACTCTAAATGGTTTGTTGAAACAGCAGGAAGCAAAATACTTGGCTCCCAAAGCTCTTTTCAGAGCGTACCCTCTTAAAGGCCCATCACCATTAACTGTCAATTTCCATAATTTTACATCGTCTGTCGCAACAAGGTTCTTCTGGGATTTTGGTGATGGCGGCAGTTCTTACGATAAGAATCCATCTCATACATATTTGACAGAGGGCAATTACACAGTTCAACTGCGTGTTATTACAGAACTTGGTGGACAAGGTTTTTCAACAAAAACAAGCTACATTCAGATTTCCAATGAATATACTGATCCATTCTTCTATGTTAGTCCAACCATTGGTTATTCTCAAGAATATGTAGATAAGAATGGTGGTAGTGTTACTAGTTTCACATTTATAGATCAAACAAATGCACAAATATCAAATAGACTTTGGCAGTTTGATGACGGAAACAATTATTTTGCTGTTGATCCATATGAGCATGTTGTAAGTCATAGCTATCAAAAAGCCGGTACATACAATCCATCGATCTTGATTGGACTGGAAGGCCAGCAAGTTCTAAGAGTATTCAGTACGCAAGGAATTACGGTGTTATAATGGCTCCAGAAATAACTTTTCCAACCACTCTTGACACAGAAACAAATTTATATGTTGTAAAAGACTCTGCGTATCTTGTGCTTGTAAAAGATTACAATCCGGGGGATACAACCATTACTGTTGAGTTAGATACTCAAAAGACTCTTTTATTCCCCCCAACCGGAATCATCACCCTAACAGAACAATGCTCAGACCCTCAATACAGAGGACTGTCTTTTTATTATGGATCACGAACAAACACGGTTTTTAGCGACCTGACAATAATCAACCCAGAACTAGATCACTACAAGCCAAGCAGGGTCACTACAGTAGTGATGAATGTAATGGCAGAACATCACAATAACATAAAAGATTCTGTCATAGCCATAGAAAACTTTTCTGGCAAAAAAGGATTAGTAGGAAACTATAGCACAGTCAATACCGGAAATTTAGAAGAAAGAACCAATTTCCTTTACACAAAAGCCTTTGAGCCAAAGGCATGGTTTAGCGTCGATAAAAGAGTAGGCTTGGCCCCATTCACAGTAACATTTACTAATCAATCAATTCGCCTAGGCGCAAACATACCCGGAAATACAATTCAATATTTTTGGAATTTTGGAGATAACACATCATCTAATGTTGTTTATTATGAGGCAACATCCGATGTCCCATCATATGTTGAAAATGTTATCGTTGAAGACTTAGATGGTGGCACAATTGAAAAAACCTATACTAGGCCCGGAACATATACAGTTACTCTAACAGTTGTTAATGAATATGGCACAGATACAGTTGAATTTGCAGAATTGATCAATGCAAAATATGAAGCTCCAGATCAATGTGTAGTCCAATTTTCTGCTGTTGAAAATCAAGATGTAGTAAATGGTGTTTTTAAAACCCCAGCAAGTGTTAGTGTTATTGTTGGAATTCCAGCAGGAATAAATCCATCTACTAGCAGAACTTACTCAGGGGAAGAAGTAGATGGTTCTGGAAATCCAATTGACCCAATCAATAAATATACATGGCTACTTTCCGATGACACAAATCATGGAAATGATCAAAATACGACAGCCTTTTATACTGTTGGTGGCATCTACGATGTGGTTGTCAGGTGTGATACTGATAGCAAAGCATATCGAATCACAACATTCCCAAATTATATTAATGTTGTCGAAAGACAAAATCTATGGTTATCTACATTCTTTGGAAGCTCTACTACTGTTATACAGACATCTGAATTTGGCCTTATATCTGAAACATTTAAGACAAAACAAAATTCTTTTACCACTTTGGATATAACAACAACATTTTTAGAATCTCAAACAAATTCAACGCAGCTTTTAAGAGAATTTAAAAGGAATACTTCTTTTGCATCACGCTCTGGAATCGTTTCTGGTCTTCAAGGAACAGCGATTTTACATTATGCCACAGGACGATCTGGCGCTACTATCTCCGACGAAAAAATTAAAGCGATTAACTACAATGGATTTTTGGAAACCTATACAGCCTTCCCTTTAGCAGGGCCGACATACATACAAAGACCTTGGAACTGGGTGGGGTTTGATTTCTTAAATAAAGTCACATTCATTTTTGGAAATCTACCAACCGCACAAAGCCCCGGATTCTCCTTGACAAATTTATCAAGGCAAATTCATGATTTGTTGACAAACACTCTTGATACAAGCACTATGTCATCTGGTGATTTTATAGGTGGTGCTACTGATCTGTTGAGCAACGCTGCTGATTTTTCTGGTGGAGTTGCAATTTATGGAAATTTTAGTGCTTATAGATACGCATGGAGAAATAGAAAAGGATATATCCTTAAAAACAATGCAGTTGGTACATTTTTTCAAATTAAATCATTCTTCTCATCTTACGAAGATGCAAATTATTCAGTTGCAGGCTTTGAAAAACTTCCCGACATTCTTGGACCAGTTAAATACGAAGGTCAGCTTGTAAATCTAAATAGTGGTCTATTCTTCTTCAATAATACTGGTGCGGTTTCCTCTTTTGACACAACTACAAATGTCTGGAAGACTGGTGGTCCGGGTCTTAATTCAGCAGAATTCACTACTTTGCAAGATACCACCGCTACAAATTATGACTCTGAATATAATACTTTGCTAGCATCTACTGACGGAGACAGAAGAGCCTATTTAAGTTTTGATTATTCGAACAATTCGTTCATAAAATTCAATGATTTGGATTTGACATTTACTAAATTACCAGCAAGACCATCTGGAAATCAATGGAATTTTGGGTTTTTCTAATGATAAATACTTGCAAGAGAAGGCAATAAATTGGCTGTTCCGTTTCCCCCTAAAGTTGTATACCCAATAGATTACGATACAGATCGTACTCTTTTTAAGGTTTATAATACCTCAGAAACAGTTTTATCAGCTGACTTGGAAGTTTGGGCAACAACTATAAACATCGTTCCAGTAGATTTAGATAAAGACGAAATTTGGGCTGAAAACGGGTTTGTCACTATCAGCGGAGAATTGATTTACTACAATTCTTTCACTAAAGATACCAATGGTAAAATTCAATCACTAACAAACTGCATTCGTAATCTTGGTGGCAAGTCTCCTCAATTCAACTTGTCTGGAACTGATGTCCGGGGTTTTGTTCTTGCAGAACATCACAATCAATTAGCACGGGCAATAGTAAATGCTGAAAACTTCTTTGGAATCAATCTTTCAGAAGACAAAACAACACTTGACTGGAGGATACGCAATCTCGCAAATCAAGGAGCCATAATTGATGATTATGGCTGTCCCGAAGTTAATTTTAATTATTACATCATTTCAGAAGATATTTCTGTTGGAACAACTATTGCATTCAATCTTGAAGTAAATGGAACATTTGATAGTTTTATCATAGATTTTGGAGATGAACAGTCAACCACTACTGTTACTGGTGGAACACACACATATGCACCGAATTCACTAGTTGACCCTGTTGTAACAGTTACAGCGACAAATTGCGAATCAGTTTTGAGCGGAGTAAAAAGAGAAACCCTCAACCAACCTCTAGCGCAGCAGGCCATTATTGACCTAAATGTTGCTGTTCCAACTTTACCAGAGTTTCCTAATCTACCTTCTGTTTTCACAAATACTGTAAATAATCAATTACTTTTACCTCCTATAGTTTTCCCATGCCTAGACCCAGTTGGATTTGGACCTATTACTGTTCCTTCAGTAATTAAGATTACACCTCCATTGATTATTCCAAGTATAGTTAACTTCATTAATTCTCCTAACATTCCCAGCACAGTTAGCATCAGTCCAGTCAGCATTAACCTTCCTAGTTACATATATGTTGAAGGATTGTGTTCTCCTATTCCTCCAACTCCATTTCCTCCCATTCCTTTGCCTCCTACCCCGACACCATCCCCGACACCATCCCCGACACCTACCCCGACACCATCCCCGACACCATCCCCGACACCTCCATCTCCAGTATCACCATCTCCAGTATCACCATCTCCAGTATCACCATCTCCAGTATCACCATCTCCAGTATCACCATCTCCAGTATCACCATCTCCAGTATCACCATCTCCAGTATCACCATCTCCAGTATCACCATCTCCAGTATCACCATCACCTATACCACCGACACCTCCAAGTCCTATATCTCCTGTTCCTCCGGGCACACCCATACCTCCATCTTCTCCAATTCCGGGGCCTCCCGTGGCCCCAAATGCACCGGGAACACCAACAGCACCGGGGGCACCGTTGGCACCGGGAGCGCCAGCTGCACCGTTTGCACCTGTGCCGTGGCCACCTGTAGCACCTCCGATTACACCTCCTTCTCCAATCCCACCATCCCCACCATCTGGAGGCTCGTATTCCTGTAGCAGGTATGGGTATGTTGGAGGAGGAAGCAGCGATGGCACTAATTGTTTAAATAATATTTTCAAAGTAGATTTTACTAATGATACTGCATCTCTTGTTGGAACGGCAACTTTATATCAATCCGCACAAGACTTGCATGGTATAAGCGGAGCTTTTACACAGGGATATTTCTCTGGTGGAGCTAGCAATGCACTTACTACCAGAACAAATATTTTTGATTATGCATCTGAAACTCGTGCCAATCTTGATGCATCTGATTTGAATCGCTATAGAGGGTTTGGTGTTTCTGATGGTGCTTATCGTGGTTATGTTGGTGGTGGATCAACAGTATATTCTGGTGCATCTGTAAAAACTACTATTCGCATAGTCTACAGCAACAATGTTGTTTCGCAAATATCATCTTTAGAACTTCAAGAACCAATAACAGGACTTACTGGGAGCGATGGAGGAACACTTAAAGGATACTTTGCTGGTGGGTATACAGGTTCTTTGATAGCAAGAATTAATCAAATTAGTTATCAAAATGAAATACTTTCTTCTGCACCCGGAATTCTTTCCCCGGCTCGACAATATACCGCTGGTTGCTCTGGTACTGAAGCTAAAGGCTACTTGTCTGGAGGATTTAGTTCGACATGGAGCCAGTATACAACTATTTTAATTCACAATACAGGAAATACAGTCACAAAAGCTACGGCTGACTTAGGTTTTGGCATTCAAAGAGCAGCTGGCCTAACAAACAGACAGTCAAGAGGATATTTTGTAGGTGGAGAGGCAAATGGAGGGTTTGGAGGATTAACTCTGGGAACTTTGAATATTATTATGTTCTCATTAGATGCTTCTTTTGCTGCTTTGACATCTTTGCCATCAGGAGCCATTCGTCAAGGAATGGGTGCTATTTCACCACTCTGCCGACCTTTGGGTGGTCCGGGTGGATTTATCGCTGGTGGTTCGTATGGTTATGATGGATTTATATCTAGCTATTCTAAGACAACAGACAAAATTGTTTTCAATTACGATACTACTGTAGCTGTGACATCTGCTGATCTAAAATCTTCACCAACTCGTCGTGAAGCAACAGCAGGTGTTTCTGGAAACTCTTCCAGAGGATACTGGGCTGGAGGCTATGCAGATAGATTTACATCCGTAATAGATAAAATTTATTATAGCGTTGAAAGAACTGTAGCTGTTGGAACGGCTGTACTTACTGATGGAACACATGGTGCTTGTGGCGTTTCACAGGGTGCTTACAAAGGAATTATAGCTGGAGGGTACAGAAAAACTGGTACTGTAACTACTAAACACGCTTTCAAATTAACATATGCAAGTCCCGAAACGCTTAGTGCTGTAACGACAGCAGATTTATACGAACCTATGTCTTACATGGGTTCGATATCAAACAACCTTTATAAAGGTTATTTTGCGGGTGGCATAAATGAAGTAGTTCGTTATGGATCAATGCAAGTAGTAGCGTTTTCAAGTAATACAACTTATTTGCTTGCATCTAAAAACCTTACCAGAGCAGTATCTGAACTTGCTGGAATGGATGCTGACAATACTAAAGGATACTTTGGTGGCGGTGATACATCTCCTTACGGATCATCTAATGTAATTGATAAGTTTGATTTTGCAACTGACACAATTACTGCAACAGCAAATATTGATAAATGCCTTTCAACGGCAAGAACAGGTTTGGGAGCAGTTTCTGAACGAGTTTCTAAAGGTTATTTTGTTGGGGGCTCATCTGGTGTGTTAAAAGATATTGGGACATGTGATAAAATAACATTCGCAACAGATATTACTAATGCAACTTTATCTGGCAACCTTACTCAATCAAGGACATATGTTGCTGGTGTGTCGGCTGTTGTCAGACCAACAATGTCTTCGGCTGGAGCCTATTTTACTGGTGGATACCGCAGCAGTAATCCAACAGTACTGACAGAAAAAATAGTTTACCAAGATGATATTAGCTTTTATTTAGAAAGCGCAAACCTATTAATTAGAAGAGCTAATGCAGCAGCTATTAGTGAAAGTGAATATTATGGATATATCTGTTCAGGCAATTTATCAGAGTATGGAGATACATCTTTAACCAATACATTTGAATATATTGACTATTCAAATGATACAAGAGGTTTCATTGGCAGTAGCGTTATTGGCCAAACAAGAGAGTCTATGGCTGGCTGCACAGGCAACGATACACATGGATATTTTGCAGGTGGCCAGACAACAACATTTAGTTCTAGAATTGATAAATTTAGCTATGAAACAAATGCTTGCAATCAACTAACATCAGAAACATTATCAAGTGCAAGATCTTTTTTAACAGCAATTTCAAGCGGATACAATAGGGGTTATTTTGCAGGAGGATTAAACACAGTTACTGTTTCAACAATAGAAAGTATTCTTTTCAGCACGGATGTAGTTTCAACAAATTCGAGTGTAATTCTAGGTGGCCCAAGATGGGGGTTATCAGGTAATGATGGAGACTCTAATGAAGGTTATTTTGCTGGTGGCATTCAATCTGGAAATATTGTTAATTTTGTAGAATCTTTATCTTATTCTTCTGGAGAACTTAGCTCCACTTTGAGTGGAACTCTAACCACACCTAGATACAATTTAGCATCTGCAACTGATGGTCAATCTAAAGGATATTTTTCTGGAGGTGCCTCTAGTAGAAACATGGCATCTGCTATGTCAAGCATAACAGAAGGATTTATCTATGCAACGACATTGCCGATACAAGGCATAGCAACCGCTGCTTTGACTGTACCTAGATTTGGACTAGTGGGCATGTCAGGGATAAGAAATCTTGAACAGGCACCAACTTGTGGAAATTTATATACAAATGGATCATCTAATTTCTACACCAAGATATTCAGCTATCCAGAATTTGACGGACTTGTTGAATTTGAATACAATGCTTACAATTCTCCAGATAGGTTTATTGTTTCCGATATATTCAATAATGTTTTTATTGATACTGGGTATGTTGGTACAACAACAACTGGTTGTCCTTCATGGGTTGAAGGTGCGATTGGAAACTATCCTAACACAGGTAATTTTGCATTCGCTAAGCCATCTGAAGTTCGAAGAATAAAAGTTACAGTTCAAAGTCCTTGTGCAAATATTGGCTGGGATTATCAGTTATCTTGCCTACAAACAAATCTTTACACTAGCGGGTTAGCATATGGAACATATCAGCTTAGAAGGTATGGTGAAGCTGGATTCTATACAAAAATAGCTCCAACTTTTAGTGCTGAAAATTATAATTACGCAATAGATTATGTATCAGACCTTTATTATGGATTTTATTTGAGTGAAGAAGACTATCCATTCATATTTGCAGAAAATGGAGTTTGGAAAGAAATAAGCACAGGTACTGGACATTTCATGGGAATCAGAAATGTTCCTAATGGATTCAATAACATATTGGTCGTTGAAGGTGATAACACTTACGGGCAACTTGGACTTGGAGACAATGTTTCAAGAAATACCTTGACTCCAACAAACACTACTGCCACAAAATTGGCACTTGGTGCATTTCACAGCATGTGTATTGACTTGGCTGGAGGTTTACAAGTTTGTGGATTCAACAATCTTGGACAGCTTGGAAAAGGTAACACACAAGACTACAACATTTGGCAACCACTTTTAACTGGTGTGAAACATATTGCTGCTGGCGTTTTCACAAGTTTTTATATCAACAGTTCCGGGCAACTATACGGAACTGGAGCAAATAGTTCTGGCCAACTTGGAATCGGACCTACACTATCTGTTAGCCTGTTTACACAAACAGGTACAGGCGCAGGTTATTGGGCATCAGTTTCTGCTGGACAAGATCACACTTTTGCAATTAAAACCGATGGAACGATGTGGGCTACTGGAAAGAATGATCAAGGTCAACTAGGTCTAAGTGATACTAATAATAGATCAGCATTTACACAAGTTGGAATTGATTCTGTTTGGGCCAAAGTATCCTGCGGTCTTACTCACACCATGGCAATAAAAACAGATGGCTCACTTTGGGCTACAGGAGATAATAGCCAAGGTCAATTTGGAAATTCAAGTATAACAAGCACCTCAAGATTTGTTCAAGCAGGATCGTTTAAATGGAAAGAAGTTTATGCTGGAGACAAAACTACATTAGCTCTTCGAGATGTTGGAATTACACAGCCTTCCATAACAGTAAATGCAGATTATTTTATAATTCAATATAATTTTGCACAAACTTCTGGTACTGATTTGGACACATCTACAAAATTAACATATCCAACAACTGAAGGCCCTCTGGGGTTTAGTTGCACAAATACTGGCTCTTCTACCTATATGGAGTGGGGTGGAGACAATACCGGAACAGGTATAGAGTCTGTATTAATTAAAATAAAAGATATCAGGCGAGATTATCCAAATGCCACATACATAGACTTTTTATGTGCATGCCATTGGTTTGGTTCAAGACTAACAGGCGACATTTCTCTTGATATTAATGCATATCGTGGAGGAACTCCACAAAAACAAGGTTATGGTTTTGTTATTAATAATGGAACTCTTTTGGACACCTTGCGATTCCCAGATAATATAACAAAAAGATATACTGGCTGTGATAGCGCACAAGTGACTGGCGTTATACGATATGATTTAGTGACAGGTGAAATTTCTCGATTGCCGACAAATTCTTCAGCACCGGGAATTCTATTCGTAGCTTGGGATTAAAATATGCTAACAGAAGAACTAAAAACAGAGTTGGAAAAACAATTTGACGAAACACCTGATTATGTCATAGGTGTAAGTTATGGTTTTAAAAAAACAAATGGTCAAAAAACTAATCAAAAATCAATCATTTATAAAGTTTCAAAAAAGAAACCTCTTGGAGAAATACCAAAAAATGAAATCATTCCAGCATCAATAAAAGTGAATGGGAAAGAATATGTCACGGATGTTGTTGAAGGAACAAAAGCACAATTTTTCAACTGCTTCGTATCAGAATCTGACCCAAGCATTCAAAGATTACAAGGAGTGCCAAACCTTCTTGCTCCGATGCGTGGAGGCAACGAAATCGTTCTTATGCCAGATGGATGGAGCGGTCCCACACTAGAAAGCTCTGGCTACACAGTTGGCACATTAGGATTTTTTGCGGTTGATAATTATGATGATAAGGTTGTTGGTGTTACTAATAGCCATGTTTCAGTATTAAATAGAGTGTTTTGTAATGAAAGAAACATAAAAGACGAAGACCCCAATCCATATAACACGGTAGACCCAAGACCTTGGGAAAATATTCTGCCAGATTTAGAAATCGAGCCAAAGTGTGCTGTCTGGAACAACACGAATCTATTAGATGCATCAGCAAACATAAAAAGATATATGCCAGTAACAGCAATAGGAAGAAATTATATTGACTGTGCCTTGTTGGTTATGAACAAGGATACTTTGCCTGCAAGCGCAACAGCCTATATTGATTCAACAAGTTATCAAGTTTGGCAACCTATAGGAGAACCAGATTATCCTACCCACATGCCTTTTGCCACAAAACAAGAACTTGATAATTTATTAACAAGTAATCCAAATCTTTATTCTACTGGTAGAACAACAGGTCCAAAGGGATGGTCTCCTGTAAGCAGCTGTATTTTGCGTGTCACAGAAATCGGAGTCAACGAAACCATCGGTGGTTTAGAGGGAGATACTTATTGGTCAGATACAATAAAATTCCAATATGAAGATGGAGTTGGTTACCCGGCAAAACCCGGAGATAGTGGAAGCGTTGTTATAGCTGATTTTAGTGGAGTCAGAAAAATTGTTGGACTTTTATTTGCTGGAAATGAAACGGAATCTTATGGCCTATTTTGCAGAATTGATCGTTTAGCTGCGATCATGAACATTCGGGCTTGGGATTCCTCTTATGTTCTGGACAAGTCGTATTCAACAAAAACAGAAATAGTAGTTACTCCTGAAGCAAATCTTGGAGGAACCCCTAATTTTGTACAAAATGGAAAACATTTCTGGCAATCTGGATTTAGGTATATAACAACTCCAGCTGGATATACCCCCACACCGACACCGACACCAGCACCTGTGGTAGTTAATTGGCAAAATTGTATAAATGACATTAACAATAACAGAATAAGACGAGTTTGCAGTATGCCATGGCTAGGACCTGAGTTTCAAACTGGGTATTTCGACAGCAGCCAGTCGCAAATAAATGCGAGCTTCGTGCCGGGCGTGGGTGGCCCTGCCACCTTTCAAACTTCCATAAATTTAAATTGTTGTCTTGTTCCTACAGGAGCGACAGCAGGTGTGAGTCAATTACAAATAGTACCGATAAATGATTTTTATTATCAAATTCATACAGGAGGCGACTCTATAACATTTCGACCAGTAATTTATGCAAACAATTTAAGGGGAACTATAGAGTTTATATCATCAACTCCATTTGTTTGTTCTATAGAACCTACAGAAAGATGCCTAGGATGGATTTTTCAAGCCGCTGGCGGCAATCCCAAAAAATTTACTTTTAATACGAGCGATGTCAGAACAATACCTTTTGTTTTAACTTTTTCGGGGAATAATGTTAATCTAACAATTCGGATAGTTGATGGAGGGGCCCCAGCCGGTGGGATAATAGGAAGTATCGCTCTTTATTACATATCTAATATTTTGACTAATCTATCATTAAATTTATCTGAACCTAATCAAAGTGTGCAAGAAAATAGTAATTCTGGTTATATTCCATCTATTTCTATGCAGAATGTGCAGTCTAAACAAAAGCTATTGCCTTCTAGTGTTTCAACTCGTACTAAACTTTGTCAATATGCAAGTAAGATGCCTTTGGAAGTAATTGATAGTTATCATGGAAAAACAGCAATAAGAAGATGCGACATTTATGGTTTTTGCTCACATTCTATCAAGATACCTGATAGACCTGAAGTCTATTCATGTCAGGAGTGCCCAAATTACTTCTCAAACGAAAATGTTCCAGAAGAACTTCTAATTTTTACAGACAAAAACCGAGAAGAAACAATTAAAATCATGAATATTAATAATCAGCAAGCTCCTGAACAGAGCTTGTATCAAGAAATAAAATATAAAAAAGTAGAAGATTTTCTTAAAAAAGAAGAAAAAAATACCTTTGAAGTTGAATACAAAGACCTTACTGAAGTATCTGAACAAAATTTAAAAGATATGAATGCTATGAAGATCAAACCAATAGATAATATAAAGCCAAATGTTGATGAATTACTTGGAGAATAATTTTGCCTATATTACCGCCAAATTCAGTATATCCAATAGACTACGATACTGATAGTACGCTTTTCAAGGTTTACAATACCACAGAAACCACTCTGTCAAGCGATTTGAGCGCATGGGCAACTACGATTAACATAACTCCAATTGCCGCAACTGACGATGAAATATGGGCTGAAAATGGATATGCTACAATAAGTGGAGAATTAATTTATTACGATGATGTACAAAGAGATGGCAACCAAAAAATAAATGCACTTATTAATTGTGTCAGAAACCTTGGTGGCAATGCTCCTCGATTTAATGAGTCAGGAACTTGGATCAGAGGATTTGTTTTAGCCGAACACCATAACAACCTTGCCAGAGCAATAGTCAATTCAGAAAACTTCATAGGAATTAATCTTTCACCTGATAAAATAACGCTTGACTGGAGAATAAGAAATCTTACTCAACCAGAATTTGTTGATGACTATGGGTGTCCTCAAGTAAATTTTATTTATTATATCACAGATATAGACCCGCTTCTTGGGACAACAATATCTTATTTCTTAGAAATTATAGGTGTTTATGATAGTTTCATACTAGAATTTGGTGATAATACACTTACTAATTCCGAATTATCTGGAACACATATTTACCCCCCGAATTCAACAATAGACCCAACAGTAACAGTTTATTCCGCATTATGCCAAACTGTAAATAGTGCAGTATCCAGAAATCAACCAAATGAACCGCTTATTGCAGTTGTTCCAGATGAACAAAACATAACGATTGATCCAATTGCTGATTTCCCAGATTTACAGTATATTACTGATCCAAACACATCTGCCGATCTTAATTTGCCACCTATTGTTTTTCCATGTCTTGATATTGGTCCGTTTGGTCCTATTAATATACCTTCGACTATTATCATAGACCCTCCTTTTATTATCCCAAGTCAGATTATGTTTAGCAATATACCCATAATTGCAAACACAGTTTCTATCAGCCCTGTTAATATTGAGGTTGTTGGAGATCAGTTTATTGAATTAGTTTGTATTCCATTAGGTAGTGGTTCTGGTGCTGCAACAGGTAGTTCGGGGGCAGGAGGACCAGTTACTGGGGACAAATCTCCTTCCCCAACACCCGTTCCTTTAGGACCAAGTACTGGCCTCAATTATTCAGGATATGCCATAGGTGGTGCGGCCAACAATATTTCTGTAGGAACTGCCAATAAAATTTTATATAGAACTGATACTATAAGTGCGTTGGCAAGTGCTGCCTTGCCAAATGGATCGTTTAAAGCAGGAGCAACTGTAACTGCAAACAGCAATTATGGTTACATAGCTGGTGGTATTTCTCAAGGCTATACAAATAGTTTCTTTAGATTGCAATTTTCGAATGAAACTACATCGGCATATACATCTGCAACCCTAAGTAGCAACAGGAGTTATGGTGCTGGCCTTTCCCATGGAGATACCTCCGGTTACTTTACTGGGGGCATTCCTACACTTACAATAAACGATAAATTAACTTATTCATCAGGAACTATATCTACACTAGCATCTATTCAACTAAATCCCGGTAGATATGTACATGGATCGGCTTCAAACCAATATGACAAAGGATATTTAGCAGGTGGGATTAGCGGATCGAATGCTGCATTGTCAAATACTAGTTTGTTAGTTTATAGTACAGATACCTATAGTGCTAAAACCACGGATGATTTAAAAGCTGCAAGACAGCGGCTTGGTAGTGTTGATGGAAACAACGCAGTTGGATTTTTTGCTGGCGGGTCTGGTAATCTTTCTAGTACAATATTCTTAAAAAGTATAGAAAAAATACATTATCCAAGTGACACTACTGTTGCTATGTATGGTGTTTTAACTACAGCAAAAATAAACCTTGGTGGACTCAATGAGGGAAGTAGCAAAGGATACTGGCTAGGAGGAAATACAGCAGCATCCACATCATCCATGACAAACACGATTGAGTCATATCACTATATAAATGATATAGTTTCTGCTTTATACAATACTCTTACACAAGCTAAAACCAACATGGCATGTATTTCTAGAGTTTGGATCAACACCTCAACCCCTACGCCCACCCCTACGCCTGTCCCAGCTTTTGCTATGAACAGCGTAGAAACTATTCAGCCAAATATTCCACAATTTATAACTTTAAGTAATGGTTATGTTGTTCCTAATGAAGCATCTGAAAATACAAACTATTTTGACTTGGTACAAAATGGTTATGATTCTAACAGCACAGCCCCAACACCTGACCATGAAGAATTTAAACAAGAAACTCAGGATATTCAATTGACAATTAAAAATGCGATGCAAGACTCATTTAAAACTATGAAGCTCATGATTAAGAACAATCAGATACTTCCAGATACAAATGAGCTTCTTGGTGAGTAATATGCAAAAAGCAAAATCTAATATGAGAATTTTACCTGTTTTAAATGCTTCAGGTAAAAGGGAAGAAGTTTTAATAAGAATAGATGATAGTAGAAATGAATATATTAAAGTTGATGATCTTTGGATAAGGAACTATAC
>Ga0209500_10000869_pt1 | contig 24221 bp, 24 predicted proteins | sample S_140212_EF_Meta_FD_187323 | JGI IMG/M metagenome (GOLD analysis project Ga0209500, IMG submission 187323) | Freshwater microbial communities from Lake Simoncouche, Canada to study carbon cycling - S_140212_EF_MetaG (SPAdes) (version 2) | ecosystem: Environmental > Aquatic > Freshwater > Lake ...
TGGTGCGTTTGAAGCGGCGAAGTGCTACGTCAAACGGCTCGTTTTCTTTCACGCGAATGGTGGTCATGGATTTCAATGTTTCCAAAATATGCCGACTGACACTGAAAGGGAAGATCGAGCCCTTAGAAGCAGTTTCGGCGGGTTCCCCGTCACGAACTAGTGTTTGGCAGACGGAGGATTGCCAGCGAAGCCTTGGATTATAGCCCTAAGTTTTAGACTGTTTTAAGCTGTTTCTGGGATATTTACTGGGCTACAGCCTGTTTTTGCTTGAGGGCTTGGGCGCATGCGAATGCGCTGGACCAGGCCCACTGGAAGTTGTAGCCGCCCAGCCAGCCTGTGACGTCGACCACCTCTCCAATGAAATACAGGCCTGGCTGCTTGGATTCCATGGTTTGGGACGATAAATCTCGGGTGTCTACCCCGCCCAATGTGACCTCAGCCTTTTTGTAGCCCTCGCTGCCATTGGGGGTGAGGGGCCAGTGGCTCAGTTTTTGGGCCAGTTGAAGCAAGGCTTTGTCGCTGGCTTCGGCCACTGGGCGTTGCCATTGGGGGTCTTGGGCGACCCAGGCGTCTGCCAATCGGTGCGGCACCCAAGCGCCAAGCTCGTTGGCAATCAGCTTTTTCGACCAGGCTTTGGCTTGCATGAGCGAGCCTTCAATGTCTTCTTGGGGTGCCAGGTTCAAATGAAGGGGCTGACCTTCTTGCCAATAGCTGGAAATTTGCAACACAGCTGGGCCAGACAAGCCGCGGTGTGTGAACAAAAGGTCTTCGTCAAAACGTGTGTGGGTCTTTTTGGCGCCAGTCTCGATGCTCACTGGCAATGACAAGCCCGCCAAGCCGGCATAGGGTGCCCAGTCGGCGCCATCAAAGGTGAGAGGAACCAGTCCTGGTCGTCTGGCAACCAAACGCAAGCCAAATTGTTCTGCAATGCGGTAGCCAAAGTCGGTGGCGCCAATTTTTGGAACAGACAAGCCGCCTGTGGCAACGACCACCGCGCCGGCTTGAACTTCGCCTTGGTCAGTTTGCAATTTGTAGCCAGAGCCCTCAGCGGTGATGGCTTTCACGCCGCAGCCATGCCAACGCATCACACCCCCTTTGTCGCACTCCTTCAAAAGCATTTGAATCAGATCTTCAGCAGAACGATCGCAAAACAATTGGCCCTTGTGTTTTTCATGAAACGGGATGTCATAAGACTGCACCAGTTCAATGAAATCTTGCGCGGTATAGCGCGACAAAGAACTGCGGCAGAAGTTCGGATTTTCACTGAGGAAATGTTTGTGAGGCGCACTGACGTCGATTAGGCGATTGGTGAAATTGCTTCGACCGCCGCCAGAAATACGAATTTTTTCAGCCACCTTGTGACTGTGATCGACTAACAAGACGGACAAGCCCAATTGCCCAGCCACGCCAGCACAAAAAAGGCCGGCAGCGCCAGCGCCTACGATCACCACGTCACATGTTTGCATGCAGTGGGAGTGTAGGGCTAGATGGCTCCGTTTGGAAAATTTGTGCGCAAGCTTGAACCACATTGCCCACGACCAAGATGCTGGGGCTTTTCAGGCCTGTCTCATCCAATGTGAAAGTAAGACGGTCAAGGCGTGTCAGAGCTTGGCGCTGCTCAGGCAAGCTGGCGTTTTCAATGATGGCAACGGGTGTGTCGGCAGGCAGGCCCGTTAGCAGTTCAGTTTGAATATGGTCTGCACCACTGACACCCATGTAGATGACCAATGTGAGTTTGGCATCGCGCGCAGTGGCTGCCAGTTGGCGCCAATCGGTGCCGCTGTCTCCGGGCTTGGCATGGCCTGTGACAAAGACCACTCCGTGGGCATGCTCGCGGTGCGTCAGCGGTGCCCCCAAACTGCTGATAGCGGCTAAACCTGAAGTGATGCCGTTGATGACTGTTACCGCAATGCCCGCATCTCGAAGGTGTTCCACTTCTTCGCCGCCGCGACCAAAAATAAAGGGGTCTCCACCCTTTAGGCGCACCACGGTTTCGCCTTCATTCACGGCGCTGATCATGAGCTTTTCTATGAAAGTTTGAGGTGTACTTTTGCAACCGCCGCGTTTGCCCACATGAACAATGCGAGCAGTCGGCGATGCATGTTTTAAAACTGCATCGTTGACCAAGTCATCGACGAATAAAACGCTAGCTGCTTGAATGGCTTTAACGGCTTTGAGGGTGAGCAATTCAGGATCGCCTGGGCCTGCGCCCACCAGAGCGCATGTGCCTAATGCGCAAGCTGATGGTTTGATGAAGGATGAATCGTTGTGGCTCATAGAGATTTCAAGGCTTGGAAAATATGTTGAACTTGAAGTGCTATGGGCGCAGGTACTTCGCGTTTCTGCTTCAAAACATCTTCAATGTAGGCGGCCGTTTCAGCCGCGTTGGGTTGAGGTAGTTCAGGAACGCTTTGAAGTGCACCAGCTTGCGCGGCTTGAACAGTTTGTGTACGGCCACCGTGAAAGAAATCCATTTGAGGCGTGCGACGCGCATCGGCAACAGGCTCGCCTTCAGTGCCTCTGAGCAAGAAAGCAGAGGCCTCTGTTAATTTGAAAGTTTGGGCCATGGAGACGGCATATTCTGGGTGCGTGTAGCTGCTGACAACGAGCGCCGAGCCTTGGCAAGGATTCATGAGCTTGACCAAACTGTGCGCGGGATTGCGCAGATTGACCACGCGGCGAACATCGAGCAGCTTTTTCAAAGCGGGGCTCAGCACTTCGGTGGGTACGAGGTTCAAACCAGCCTGAGCTTGATCGACGGCGGTCAGAGTTTTGTATCCCAGCGCTTCAAGCACTTCAAAAGAAGTTGTCCGACTGTTTTCTGTGGGGGTGCCATGAACACACACTCGCACACCTTGCTGGCATAAAAGCAAAGCCAAAAGGGGGGCCAATGCGGGTAATTTACGAGCACCGTTGTAGCAAGGAATGACAACTGTAGGCTGTTGGCCCAACTGGGGCAGTGCATTTAAACGTGCGTGAACAGCATCCAAGAAACCCGCCATTTCTTCGGGTGTTTCGCCTTTGATGCGCATGGCTAAACAAAAGGCGCCTACCTCTAAGTCACTCACGGCGTCATCTAGGATTTGGCCCAAAAGATCGGCAGCTTGATGGCGCGACAAGGCTTTGGCGCCGTCTTTGCCGCGACCAATTTCTTTGATGTAGTGACCAATTACCATGCAGGTATTGTCTCAAAGCCTAGATAACTTGGCGTTATAAGTTCAATGAAGGTCATCGCATAAACTTAAGCACTATGCTTTTTCTTGGAATTGAGTCTTCTTGCGATGAAACCGGTGTGGCTTTGGTTGAAACCCAAGCCCATGGCGCACCACGCCTTTTGGCGCATGCTTTGTTCAGCCAAATCGACATGCACCAGGCTTATGGCGGTGTGGTGCCTGAATTGGCCAGCCGCGATCACATCAAGCGCGTCATTCCCCTCACTCGGGAAGTTTTGAAAAATGCCAACATCGAATTGAACCAAGTGGACGTGGTGGCCTACACCCGGGGCCCAGGATTGGCGGGGGCTTTGTTGGTCGGTGCCGGTGTGGCTTGCGCCCTTGGTGCAGCCTTGCAAAAACCAGTGTTGGGCGTTCACCATTTGGAAGGTCACTTGCTGTCCCCGTTTTTAAGTGAAGACCCGCCAGAGTTTCCTTTTGTGGCACTGCTGGTTTCTGGTGGCCACACCCAACTCATGCGAGTTGAAGCTGTGGGCTCTTATGAAATTTTGGGTGAAACGGTTGACGACGCTGCAGGCGAAGCATTCGACAAGTCCGCCAAGCTGATGGGCTTGGGCTATCCGGGTGGCCCGGCACTTTCGAAGTGTGCTGAAGGCGGTAATCCTCAAGCCTTTAAGCTGCCACGCCCCTTAATGCACAGCGGTAATTTTGATTTTTCATTCGCTGGCTTGAAAACCTCTGTGCTCACGCACGCCAACAAACTAGGCGCAGCGCTGCACGACACCCGCAACACTCACAAAGCAGATTTGGCAGCATCGACTGAAGCTGCCATTGTGGAAGTGCTGGTGAAAAAATCAATGGCCGCGTTGAAGGCAACGGGCATGCGTCGTTTGGTTGTAGCCGGCGGCGTAGGCGCCAATCGTTCTTTGCGATTGCAATTGAATCGAGCCTGCGAAAAAGCAGGCGTGCGTGTGCACTATCCCGAACTTCATTTGTGCACAGACAATGGCGCCATGATTGCCATGGCAGCTGCGATGCGGGTTCAGTCTGGCACGCAGCAAGCCGAATTGAATTATGGGTTTGATGTCAAGCCAAGGTGGCCACTGTCGAACATTGATGCTGCGCTTATCTGATTTTTTTGGAACATTGTTGTGTTAGTTTTCTTTCGACTTTGGGCTCGCCTGTGGCAAGTCGGCATCTTTTGTTTGAGTTTTTCAGTGAACCCACAAACACCCCCACTTCAATTGCCCCCCGTTCAACTGGCCCTCATTGAAGGAATGAGCGGGCCCTTTGCCAACACCGGTGAAGCTGTGCTTCGAAATTTGGTTTGGGCTGTGGAGCGAGTGAATGCGCGAGGCGGCGTGGCTACACAAGAAGGCAAACGCAGGTTGGTGTTAAACCGTTACGACAGCAAGGGCCAAAGTGAAGAAGCTTTAACTTCTTTGCGCTCGGCCATTGATTCGGGTGCTCAATTTGTTTTGCAGGGAAACTCCTCGGCCAATGCTGCTGTATTGATGGATGCCATTCAAAAACACAATGATCGTGAACCGCAAAAGCGTGTTCTCTTTTTAAATTACGCCGCCGTCGATCCTGCGCTCACACAAGAAAAGTGCAATTTTTGGCACTTTAGATTTGATGCGCACGCAGACATGCGCATGGTCGCGCTCATGCAGGTCTTGAAACAAGATACAAGATTGAAATCAGTGTATTTGATTGGGCAGGACTACAGCTTTGGCCAATCCGTGTTGCGAGAAGCCAAACTGCAACTTGAAAAATTAAGACCAGACATTCAAATAGCAGGTGATGAATTGCACCCCATGGGCAGAGTCAAAGATTTTCTGCCGTATGCCGCCAAAATCAAAGCGTCCGGTGCCCAGGCTGTGATCACTGGCAATTGGGGGAATGACCTTAGCTTCTTGGTGAAGGCCGCCAAAGACGTCGGCTATGAAGGCAAGTTTTACACCTTCTATGGCAATGCTTTGGGTGCACCTGCCGCAATGGGCGATGCGGGTGTTGGCAAGGTCTTGGCTGTTGCCGAGTGGATGCCCAATGTACCCGGCGCTGAGAGTGCCAAGTTCTACCAATCGTTCAAGCAGCGTTTTGCAAAACCTTCAGAAGACTATTTGCACTTGCGAATGCAACTCATGGTGGAGGCCTTGGCGCAATCAATTGAAAAAGCGGGTCAGACTGAGCCCTTGGCGGTGGCTTTGCAGCTTGAAAACGCAGAGGTGAGCATGGCGGGTCAACGCGGCAAGATGCGCGCCATGGACCACCAGTTTCAGCAGCCAATGGTGGTGGCCATGATGGCCAAGCAAGGCGGCCCTGATGTGCCATTTGATGTGGAGGGCTCGAGTTATGGCTTCAAAGTCATTCGACAATTCAAGGCTCAAGAGTTAGAGCTTCCCTCTGTTTGCAAAATGAACCGTCCTCATTCTTAAGTCCTGATTGTGAAGTGCACATGAAAAAAGCCCAGAGCTAGCTGGGTTTTTTTGCAGGCGAAGTGAAGATGATTAAGCTGGTTTGGCCAAGCCTAATTGTTCAATTAGTTTCTTTTCTTTTGGGAAGGTCTCGCGCGCATATTTGGTGTAATCCTCGGTGTTCATGTAAATCACCGATTGATCGTATTTTTCAAATGAGGCCAGCACTTTCGGGTCTTCCAAGGTGGCTTTGAAGGTGTCGTGTAGTTTACGGGTAATGGCCGGGTCCATCCCCTTCGGCGCGCCTACGCCAAACGGTGAGTCGGACACCGTGTCGTATCCCAACTCGTTCAAGGTTGGAGCGTTGGGCCAGCGCTTGGTGCGCTTGCTACCGTATGTAGCCAGAAGGCGACAAGTTCCGGCTTCCACATGCGGGCCCCATCCTGTGGCGTCGCTGTGCGACATGATGTGGCCGCCTAAAATCGCCTGCATGCCTTCGGCATTGCCTTTGAAAGGTACGTGTTGTAATTTGATGCCAGCTTTCATTGCGAATTCTTCGACCGCCAGATGCGGCGTGGTGCCGTTGCCTGTAGAGCCATAAGTAAATTTTCCAGGGTTGGCCTTGGCGTAATCTACCAAGTCTTTGATGGACTTGATGGGTGAGTCAGACCGCACGACAATGCCAAAGGTGTAACCTGTCAGGCAGGCTACGTAGGTGAAGTCGGCCAACGGGTCGAACAGCGTTTTTTGCATATGCGGTATTCGGAGAATACCCATGGGTAGTTGTGAAAGTGTGTAGCCATCGGGCTTGGCGCTGACCAATTCATTGGGACCAAGCATGCCACCAGCACCGCCCTTGTTCTCAGTGATCACCGGGTTGTTCAAGATACGAGAAGCGCTTTCGGCAATTGCCCGCATCACGGCATCGGTGGAGCCACCTGCGGGCCATGGGCAAATGAGCTTAATGGGTCTTGAAGGGAAATTGCTTTGTGCCATGGCAGGCATTGCAATGCTGACGGCGCCCGCCAAGCTGGCTTGAAGAACGTCGCGTCTGTTTAAATCAATTGTCATTTGAAAATCCAAAAATACTTGTTGACAGGATGGGTTGTGTGTTGAGCGAGCGCTGCTTATTCAGCTTTGGCGCCAGACTCTTTCACCACTTTGGCCCACTTCACAATTTCAGCAGCTTGGTATTTGGCCAGTTCATCGGAGGACGAGAGAATAGCTTCAAGCCCTAATGTTTTTAAGCGCTCTGCCACTTCAGGCAATTTGAAAACACGCAACACTTCTGCATTCAATCTGTCAATGACAGGCTTGGGCGTGTTGGCAGGGGCAAACATGGCAAACCAGGTGATGGCTTCGAAGCCGGGCAATGATTCAGCCACGGTGGGCACATCGGGCGCAGCGGCAGAGCGCTTGGCCGTGGTTTGCGCAATTGCGCGAATCTTGCCTTCTTTGGCCATGGGCAGGGCTGAAGGCATGTTGTCAAACACCAATTGAACACTGCCCCCCAATAAGTCGGGCAAGTAAAACTGACGACCTTTGTAGGGTATGTGCGTCATGCTAGTGCCTGTCATTGACTTGAATAATTCACCTGACATGTGAACCGAGGTGCCAATGCCTGGTGAGGCGTAGGAGAGTTTGTTCGGATTGGCCTTCATGTAGGCAATGAGCTCGTTCACGGTTTTAACGGGCACGTCGTTGTTGACCACCAGCAAATTGGGGGCGGATGCAATCAAGGAGATTGGAGTGAAATTTTTCACCATGTCGTAGGGCATTTTTTCGTAAAGTGCGCCATTGATAGAGTGCGTGCCGACGGTGCCCATCACAATGGTGTAGCCGTCTCCTGCTGATTTGGCCACCACGTCGCTCCCAATGTTGCCGCCTGCGCCGGGTTTGTTGTCGATCACAACGGGTTGACCCAACTGTGCTTTTTCGCTGAACAGACGTGCCAGGATGTCAGGTGCGCCGCCTGTGGGAAAGGTCACAACCAAACGGATGGGTTTGTTGGGATAGGCTTGGGCCACGGCGTTGGAACTTCCAAGAAGTCCGATGCCCAAAGAGCCGATCAGGCTAAGTGCCCCGATGAGGCTGAGGCCAAAACGGTGGTTGGACTTAGAAAGGTGTTTTGAAAACTGCACAGTGAGGCTCCTATAGGTTTCTTTCGTCCCACACTTTAGAGTGCAGACAAAAGCGGGGGGAGGGTGAAAACCCCTGTAAAGCGCGTAATTTGGCGTCTAGGCGTCAGTCTGGATCTAAGGAAGCGCTCCATCGGTCGTTCCACCCCACCTGCTTGGCTTTTTCTAAATCACGGCGATTTCTTTTGGTGGGGCGGCCCTGTTCAATGCTCAGGGCGGGTTCTCTGGACAGACGCTTTTGAACGCTGATTTTGTCTCTAAGTTCAAGGCTGTCATTTGTTTCTTCGTACAAAGCTTGGGCTGTTGGCGCGGGCCCACGCTGGTCGCTAATGCCTAAAACCTTGACTGTTCGTGTGATGTCGCCTTGTCTGGCTTTGACAGTATCGCCCACTTTGACTTCTCTAGAAGCCTTGACGGTTTGGTCATTGACTGCCACGCGTCCTTTGCCAATTTCATCTGTGGCCAGGGACCGGGTTTTGTAAAAACGGGCAGCCCAAAGCCATTTATCGATTCTGATTTTGTCCATATGAAGCTTATTTTGAAGTGATTTTGAAGCTTCCTGGCCGGCTGAGCACTGTTTTTTTAGCCAGTTAAACCTTAGGGGGTTCCCCAAGAGCAGGCCTGTGGTTATAATTCCAAGGCTTTGCCAAGCGGGAGACCGCCGCACAAGATCGCACGCAGCAGTTGATTCCAAACCGCTTGCGCAAGTTATAAAACATCGCCTAATTGGTTGAAGCTGCTTTGTTGCTTTGATTCAAAGACGAAAAAAGGAAGAAAAAATGATTGCATCCTCTATCAAGGCTGAGGTCGTCAAGGCCAATGCTCGCGCTGCCAATGACACGGGTAGCCCCGAAGTCCAGGTGGCTTTGCTCACAGCTCGCATCAACGAGTTAACACCCCATTTCAAAACACACGCCAAAGACCATCACGGTCGCCGCGGTTTGTTGCGCATGGTTAGCCGTCGTCGTAAATTGTTGGACTACTTGCGGTCCAAAGACGCTAATCGCTACGTTGCTCTGATCGCCAAACTTGGTCTGCGCAAATAAGCGTATCGAAAGATGACAAGCGCCTGAGTTAGCCCGCTAGCTCAGGCGTTTTCTACTTTAAGTTTTCTAAAAAGACGTTTTCAGACCGAACCCGCGCTGTGTCATTCCATCAATCATTTGTGTTTCAACACAGATCATTCATGGAATGGCATCGAGTTCAGACTGTCAATATCTAGGCTTTTCAGTGCAGCCGTTTGCACTGTGATTTTCTGGAGTGAATCAACATGTCGATTTTCAACAAAGTGACAAAAACTTTTCAATGGGGCCAACACAAGGTCATCATGGAAACTGGCGAAATTGCTCGCCAAGCTTCCGGCGCCGTGCTGGTTAACATTGAAGACACCGTGGTCTTGGCCACAGTGGTGGCTTCTAAAATTTCCAAAGCAGGTCAAGACTTTTTCCCATTGACCGTGGACTACATTGAGAAAGCTTATGCAGCGGGCAAAATCCCTGGCAGCTTTTTCAAACGCGAAGCCAAGCCCAGCGAATTGGAAACACTCACCAGTCGCCTGATTGACCGTCCCATACGCCCTCTGTTTCCAGAAGGTTTCTACAACGATGTGCACGTGGTGGTTCACACCGTTTCTTTGAACCCTGAAGTCGATGCCGACATCGCGGCCCTCATTGCCGTTAGCGCCGCATTGTCTATTTCTGGCGTGCCTTTTAATGGCCCCATCGGCGCAGCGCGCGTGGGTTACATCAATGGCGAATACGTCTTGAACCCAGGACAAACACAACGCAAAGACAGCCAGATGGACCTGATTGTGGCGGGCACCGAAGCCGCTGTCTTGATGGTGGAATCTGAAGCTCAGCAGTTGTCAGAAGAAATCATGTTGGGCGCTGTGGTGTTTGGTCACGAGCAGGGCAACATTGCCGTGAATGCCATTCATGAATTGGTGCGCGATGCAGGCAAACCCGCTTGGGATTGGGTTGCCCCTGCCAAGGATGAAGCTTTGATTGCCAAAGTGAATGCGCATGCAGAAGAAAAACTGCGCACAGCTTATCAAATTCGCAACAAACAAAACCGCACACACGCTTGCCGCGAAACTTACGCTGCCACCATGGCTGCTTTGAAGGCTGAGGGCGTCGAGTTTGACAGCGTCAAAGTCGAAGGCATGTTGTTTGACATCGAAGCCAACATTGTGCGCAGCCAAATTTTGGCAGGCGAACCCCGCATTGACGGCCGCGATACACGTACTGTTCGCCCCATTGAAATTCGCAACTCTGTGTTGCCACGCACACACGGCTCAAGCTTGTTCACACGCGGTGAAACACAAGCCTTGGTCATCGCAACATTGGGTACAGAGCGCGATGCACAACGCATTGACGCCTTGGCCGGTGATTACGAAGACCGCTTCATGCTGCACTACAACATGCCTCCGTTTGCCACCGGTGAAGTGGGCCGCATGGGTTCTACAAAGCGTCGCGAAATTGGTCACGGCCGTTTGGCCAAGCGTGCTTTGGCCGCTGTGTTGCCTACCAAAGAAGAATTCCCTTACACCATGCGTGTAGTGTCTGAAATTACTGAATCCAATGGTTCTTCTTCCATGGCTTCTGTGTGCGGTGGCTGTTTGGCCCTCATGGACGCCGGTGTGCCCATGAAAGCCCACGTGGCCGGTATTGCCATGGGTCTAATTAAAGATGCTAGCCGCTTTGCGGTTTTGACCGACATCTTGGGCGACGAAGATCATTTGGGCGACATGGACTTTAAAGTGGCCGGAACCACCAACGGTGTCACAGCTTTGCAAATGGACATCAAAATCCAAGGCATTACCAAAGAGATCATGCAAGTGGCCTTGGCACAGGCCAAAGAAGCACGCATGCACATCTTGGGCAAGATGCAAGACGCCATGAGCGAAGCCAAAACAGAAGTGTCTAACTTTGCTCCCAAGCTGTTCACCATGAAGATCAATCCCGAGAAAATTCGCGATGTGATCGGTAAAGGCGGCGCTACCATCCGTGCGCTCACCGAAGAAACTGGCACCCAAATCAACATCAATGAAGACGGCACGATTACCATCGCGGCCACTGACGGTGCCAAGGCTGATGAGGCCAAGCGCCGCATTGAGCAAATCACCGCAGAAGTTGAAATCGGCAAGGTCTATGAAGGCCCAGTCACTAAGTTACTCGACTTCGGTGCTTTGATTAATTTGTTGCCTGGCAAAGATGGCTTGTTGCACATCAGTCAAATTGCACATGAACGCGTTGAAAAAGTGTCTGACTATTTACAAGAAGGTCAGATCGTCAAAGTCAAAGTGCTTGAGACCGACGAAAAAGGCCGCGTGAAGTTGTCCATGAAAGCCTTGATCGATCGTCCTGCTGCGCCTTCGCAGTCAGAGTGATTGAAGACAAAGCCTTCAAGCATTGACCATGAAGAAAAAGCTCATTGCGGGTAACTGGAAGATGAATGGCAGTTTGTCTGCCAACGTCTCTTTGTTGCAAGCGGTGTTGGACGGCAGCCAGGGCATGAATTGCCAGGCTGCTGTTTGTGTGCCTGCTGCCTATTTGGCGCAGGTTCAGTCAATGCTTTCAGGTCAATCTCTCATTGCCTTGGGTTCTCAAGATGTGTCTGCGCAAGAGGTGGGGGCCTACACGGGCGAAATCTCTGCAGGCATGTTGAAAGATTTTGAGGTGCGCTATGTCATCGTAGGTCATTCAGAGCGTCGCCAACACCATGCGGAATCGGATGTCACCGTGGCAGACAAAGCGCAGCGCGCCTTGTCTGCTGGCATCACTCCCATTGTGTGTGTGGGCGAAACTTTGGCCGATCGAGAAGCAGGGCTAACCGAAGAAGTCGTCAAGCGGCAACTGGCCGCTGTCATTCATGTCAATGGCCACTGCATCAGCGAAATTGTGGTGGCTTATGAGCCCGTGTGGGCCATTGGCACAGGCCGCACAGCTTCTCCAGAACAAGCGCAAGAAGTGCACGCCGTGTTGCGTTCGCAACTGAAAGCGGCAACATCGCACTCAGACCGTATTTCTATTTTGTATGGTGGCAGTATGAATGCCGCCAACGCCGCGCAGTTGCTGGCGCAAACCGACATTGATGGTGGCTTAATTGGTGGCGCAGCCCTCAAAGCGGCCGATTTTTTGGCCATCATGGCTGCTGGTTCAACAACCGCCTAGAGCGGCCTGAACTTTTGACACAAGATATTTTGATTTGGAGCGAAGCATGAATGCAATGATCACCGTAATTTTGGCCGTACAGATGTTGTCGGCCTTGGCCATGATTGGATTGATCTTGGTGCAACATGGCAAAGGTGCTGACATGGGTGCGGCCTTTGGCAGTGGCAACTCTGGCAGTTTGTTTGGTGCAACTGGCGGGGCCAATTTCTTGTCGCGCACCACAGCGGTTTTGGCGGCTGTATTTTTTGTGACCACCTTAATGCTGGCTTACTTTGGCAATCTGCCTGCTTCTTCTTCAAACAGCGTGTTGGAAGGTAGTTCTGTTCTCGTGCCTACTTCTAAGCCAGCGCCTGTAGACAACAGCACGGCCTCGCAAATTCCTGGTAACACGCCTGTCACACCTGCTGCACCTGCAATTTCAAAGTAAGAAATCTCGCGCGCATTAACTTCTTGATGCGCGACAGAAATTTCGGTGTTTACCCTGCAAGATTGCCCCTGTTTAGGGGTAAACTATGAGCTGTTCCAAGCGCCAATAATCCACTCGTGGGTGCCTCATGCCATTGGAACAAATAACCGCCGTCGTGGTGAAATTGGTAGACACGCTATCTTGAGGGGGTAGTGGCGAAAGCTGTGCGAGTTCGAGTCTCGCCGACGGCACCAACACAGAGACGCTGGATGTTTGCATTCAGCGTCTCCCCATTGATTTGAAGTTCATGATCAACCTCGACCAATACCTTCCTATCTTGTTGTTCATCTTGGTGGGTGTCGCCATTGGCGTCATTCCTCAGGTTCTGGGTTATATCCTCGGCCCCAATCGCCCCGACGCGGCCAAAAATTCTCCTTACGAATGCGGCTTCGAAGCTTTCGAAGATGCGCGCATGAAATTTGACGTTCGCTATTACTTGGTGGCGATCTTGTTCATTTTATTTGACCTTGAAATTGCGTTTCTCTTCCCATGGGCGGTGGCACTCAAAGAAGTGGGTGTCGCAGGTTTTGTAGGTGTCGTTATTTTCCTAAGCATTCTGGTCGTCGGTTTTGTTTACGAATGGAAAAAGGGCGCGCTTGATTGGGAGTAATTCTCAAATTGGCCCCTTGGAAAAATTTTGAATCGAATAGCTGCTTCAACAAGGATATGAACAATGATTGAAGGCGTAATGAAAGAAGGCTTCATCACCACAAGTTACGACTCTGTGGTGAATTGGGCCAAGACAGGTTCTTTGTGGCCCATGACGTTTGGCTTGGCTTGCTGTGCAGTAGAAATGATGCATGCAGCCACAGCGCGTTATGACTTGGCTCGATTTGGTGCGGAAGTTTTCCGTGCCAGTCCCCGTCAAAGTGATTTGATGATTGTTGCCGGTACCCTGACCAACAAAATGGCACCTGCTCTGCGCAAAGTTTATGACCAAATGTCAGAGCCTCGATGGGTTATTTCCATGGGCTCTTGTGCCAATGGTGGCGGTTATTACCACTACAGCTATTCCGTAGTTCGTGGGTGTGATCGCATTGTGCCGGTTGATGTGTATGTGCCGGGTTGCCCGCCAACTGCCGAAGCTTTGATCTACGGCATCATCCAGTTGCAGCAAAAAATTCGGCGTACCAACACCATCGCTCGGGTTTGAAAGAATCAACATGACTTTTTCTATTCACCCAGAGCAACTCCAGCAAAACCTCATACAAGTTTTGGGTGCGCAAGTTTCTGAAGTTTCAGTGGCTTTGAACGAAGTCACTGTCAAAGTGTCTTCCATCCATTATTTGAGCGTCATGCAAACATTGCGTGATTCGCCCGTTTGCAGTTTCGAGCAACTCATCGATCTGTGTGGCATGGACTACTCTACCTATGCCGATGTCGGCACTGAAGGCCCCCGTTTTGGGGTTGTCGTTCACTTGTTGTCAGTCAGCCTGAATCAGCGAGTCCGTGTCATGGTGCTTTGCCCCCATGATGACTTGCCATTGGTTGACTCGGTCAATGCCTTGTGGAATTCAGCCAACTGGTACGAGCGTGAAGCCTTTGACCTGTATGGCATTGTGTTTGAGGGTCACCAAGATTTGCGCAGAATTCTCACCGACTACGGTTTCATTGGTCATCCTTTCAGAAAAGATTTCCCTGTCTCGGGCCATGTCGAAATGCGTTATGACGCTGAACGAGCTCGCGTCATTTACGAGCCTGTCTCTATTGAGCCCCGAGAAATCACGCCCCGGATCATCCGCGAAGAAAAATACGGAGGTCTGCACTAAGCGCTGAAGCGTTCGTGTCTATCAACATGGCAGAAATTAAAAACTACACACTGAACTTTGGTCCGCAGCACCCTGCGGCTCATGGTGTTCTGCGATTGGTGTTAGAGCTTGATGGTGAAGTTGTGCAACGCGCAGACCCTCACATTGGCCTCTTGCACCGCGCTACTGAAAAGTTGGCTGAAACCAAAACTTATATTCAATCCTTGCCCTACATGGACCGCTTAGACTACGTGTCCATGATGTGCAACGAGCATGCCTACTGCTTGGCCATTGAAAAGTTGCTCGGGCTCGAGGTGCCAAAGCGTGCTCAGTACATCCGCGTCATGTTCTCCGAAATTACACGACTGCTCAATCACCTCATGTGGTTGGGCTCCCACGCCAACGATTGTGGCAGCTCGACTGTCTTAGTCTATGCATTCCGTGAACGCGAAGACTTGTTCGACATGTACGAGGCTGTTTCGGGTGCTCGAATGCACGCAGCTTATTTCCGTCCCGGCGGTGTCTATCGCGACTTGCCAGAAACCATGGCGCAGTACCAAGTCAATAAAATTCGCAATACCAAAGCCATTGCAGAAATGAACGTCAATCGGAAGGGCTCTTTGCTTGACTTCATTGAAGACTTTACAAATCGCTTCCCACATTGCATCGATGAGTACGAAACCTTGCTCACCAATAACCGCATTTGGAAACAACGCACCGTGGGCGTGGGTGTTGTCACGCCCGAGCGTGCGTTGAATTTGGGCATGACAGGCCCCATGTTGCGCGGCTCTGGCGTTGCTTGGGATTTGCGCAAAACCCAGCCTTACGAGGTGTACTCTGAAGTTGAGTTTGATGTGCCAGTGGGTAAAACGGGTGACAGCTACGATCGCTACTTGGTGCGCATGCAAGAAATGCGCGAATCCAATCGCATCATTCAGCAATGTATCAAGTGGCTGCGTGCTAACCCAGGCCCTGTCATTACCGACAACCACAAAATTGCGCCGCCTTCTCGCGAAGCCATGAAGACCAACATGGAAGGTTTGATTCACCATTTCAAACTGTTCACAGAAGGTTTCCATGTGCCCGAAGGTCAGGCCTATGCCGCTGTTGAGCATCCCAAAGGTGAGTTTGGTATTTACCTTGTCAGCGATGGTGCCAACAAGCCTTACCGCTTAAAAATCCGCGCCCCGGGCTATGCCCACCTGGCGACCCTTGATGAAATGGCCCGTGGCCACATGTTGGCCGACGCAGTGGCCATCATTGGAACCATGGACATTGTGTTTGGAGAGATTGACCGATGATCTCTAATGAGACCAAAGCCCGCTTCGCTCGCGAAGTGGCCAAATTTCCTGCCGATCAAAAGCAATCGGCTGTCATGGCTTGCTTGGCCATCGTGCAGCAAGAGCTCGGCTGGGTTAGTGCAGAAAGCGAAAAAGTTGTGGCCGACCACCTGGGCATGGCGCCCATGGCTGTGCACGAAGTCACTACTTTTTACAACATGTACAACCAGCAAAAATTGGGCAAGTACAAGCTCAACGTTTGTAACAATTTACCTTGCCAGTTGCATGGTGGTCAGCAAGCCCTGGTTCATTTGCAAAAGCGTTTGGGCATTCAAGTGGGTGAAACTACCTCTGATGGCCTGTTCACTTTGCAGCCCAGCGAATGCCAAGGCGCATGCGCCGATGCGCCTGTGTTGTTGGTCAACGACCGCACCATGTGCAGCTTCATGAGCAACGAAAAGCTAGACGATTTGATCGATACTTTGCAAAAATCTGGAGGCGCAGCATGAGCGCTGATCTGAATCAATTGTTGTCCCGCTTTGCGGCCAGTGGCTTGGAGTCTTCTTTCCACGAGCGTCACATCAACCCGCAAATCATGTCGGGTTTGAATGGCCACAACTGGAGCCTGAAAGATTACGAAGCTCGTGGCGGCTACCAAGCTTTGCGCAAAATTTTGGGGCAAGATGGCGGTGAAGGTTTGACACAAGACCAAGTCATTGCCACAGTTAAAGAATCTGCTTTGCGTGGCCGAGGCGGCGCTGGTTTTCCCACCGGCCTGAAGTGGAGCTTCATGCCCCGTCAGTTCCCAGGTCAAAAGTATTTGGTTTGCAATTCTGACGAAGGCGAGCCCGGCACTTGCAAAGACCGTGACATCATGCAATTCAATCCACACATCGTGATTGAAGGCATGGCCATCGCCGCTTATGCCATGGGCATCAATGTGGGTTACAACTACATTCATGGCGAAATTTTTCAAACCTATGAACGCTTTGAAGCTGCGCTGGAAGAAGCGCGCGCAGCAGGCTACTTGGGTGACAAGATCATGGGCAGCAACTTTAATTTTCAGTTGCACGCTACACATGGATTTGGGGCTTACATCTGTGGTGAAGAAACGGCTTTGCTTGAATCCTTGGAAGGCAAAAAAGGCCAACCTCGCTTCAAGCCGCCATTCCCCGCCAGTTTTGGTTTGTATGGCAAGCCCACCACCATCAACAACACTGAAACTTTTGCGGCAGTACCCTGGATCATTCGCAATGGCGGCCAGGCCTATTTGGAATGTGGCAAGCCCAACAACGGCGGCACCAAAATCTTCTCCATCAGTGGCGATGTTGAGCGTCCTGGCAACTATGAAATTCCATTGGGCACCTCGTTCCCCAAGCTCTTGGAGTTGGCTGGCGGCATGCGCGGTGGTCGCGCCTTGAAAGCGGTCATTCCCGGCGGTTCTTCAGCTCCCGTGTTGCCCGCCAACATCATGATGGACATCACCATGGACTATGACTCCATTGCCAAAGCCGGTTCCATGCTGGGATCTGGTGCTGTCATTGTCATGGACGACACGCGTTGCATGGTCAAGTCTTTGCAACGGTTGTCTTATTTCTACTCCCATGAATCATGTGGCCAATGCACACCTTGCCGTGAAGGCACGGGGTGGTTGTGGCGCATGGTTGACAGAATTGAAAATGGCCAAGGCCGCGCAAGCGACCTTGACCTCTTGAACTCGGTGGCAGACAACATTCAAGGTCGCACCATTTGCGCTTTGGGTGATGCCGCCGCCATGCCTGTGCGCGGAATGATCAAACATTTCCGTCACGAATTTGAGTACCACGTTGAGCACAAGACCTGCATGGTCCCAGCTTACGTTTGAGACGGCAGAACAAACATGGTTGAAATTGAACTAGACGGTCAAAAAGTTGAGGTCCTTGAGGGCAGCATGGTCATGCATGCCGCTGAAAAGGCCGGCACTTACATTCCTCACTTCTGCTATCACAAAAAATTGAGCATTGCGGCCAACTGCCGCATGTGTTTGGTCGATGTTGAAAAGGCACCCAAGCCGATGCCTGCATGTGCGACACCTGTGACGCAAGGCATGATTGTTCGCACCAAGTCAGACAAAGCCATCAAGGCGCAGCAGTCGGTCATGGAGTTCTTGCTCATTAATCACCCGCTTGATTGCCCCATTTGCGATCAAGGCGGTGAGTGCCAATTGCAAGATTTGGCCGTGGGTTATGGCGGTTCGGGTTCACGTTACGAAGAAGAAAAACGAGTGGTGTTCCACAAAGATGTGGGCCCCCTCGTCAGCATGCAAGAGATGAGCCGTTGCATTCACTGCACACGTTGTGTTCGCTTTGGCCAAGAGGTGGCCGGTGTCATGGAGTTGGGCATGTCCCACCGCGGCGAGCACGCCGAAATTGAAACCTTCGTAGGCCAATCGGTTGACTCTGAGCTGTCAGGCAATATGATTGACATTTGCCCCGTGGGTGCACTCACCAGTAAACCCTTCCGATACAGCGCTCGCACTTGGGAGTTGTCTCGTCGCAAATCGATTGCACCGCACGATTCATCGGGTGCCAACTTGGTGGTCCAAGTTAAAAACAACGAAGTGCTCCGTGTAGTGCCTTTGGAAAACGAAGAAGTCAATGAGTGCTGGATTGCCGACCGCGATCGTTTCTCTTACGAAGCTTTGAACAGTTCAGACCGTCTGCGCGCGCCCATGATCAAGCAGGGTGGTGAGTGGAAAGAAATTGATTGGCAAACTGCCTTGGAATATGTGGCCAATGGCCTGAATCAAATCAGCAAAGACCATGGTGCAAGCAGCATTGGCGCTTTGGTCAGCCCACACAGCACACTTGAAGAACTGCATTTGGCCAGCACTTTGGTGCGTTCATTGGGCTCTGACAACATCGATTACCGATTGCGCAATGCAGAGTTTGCCAAAGCCGAAGGCGTGCGTTATTTGGGTACCTCTATTGCCAGCCTGACACAACTTCAACGTGTGTTGGTCGTTGGCAGCAATTTGCGCAAAGACCATCCCTTGTTTGCGCAGCGCATTCGCCAAGCGCAACGCAATGGCGCTCAGGTCAATGCCATCACCTCCAAGGCATTGTTCAATGCAGCCGATGCGTGGGCCATGCCAGTGGCGCATGCCGATGTGCAAGAGGCCAGTGCTTGGGCGCAAAGCTTGGCCAATGTGGCCGCGGCAGTTGCGGCAGAGAAGGGCGTATCTGCGCCTGCTCAAGGTCAAGCAACGCCAGAGGCACAAGCCATTGCCAAGTCACTCTTGGGCGGCGACCGCAAAGCTGTTTTGTTGGGCAATGCAGCAGCACACCACGCCAATGCGTCTAGCTTGCTTAGCTTGGCCAAGTGGATTGCTTATCAAACTGGCGCAACTTATGGCTATCTCACAGAAGCTGCCAACACAGTGGGCGCACAGTGGGCCAAAGCAGAGCCACAGACGGGTGGCTTGAATGCAGCACAAATGCTGGCGGGTGGTTTGAAAGCGGTTTTGCTACTGAACACCGAGCCTGTTGAAGATGCAGCTGCAGGCGCCAAAGCTGTGGCTGCCTTGGCTGCCATGCAAATGGTTGTCACGCTCAGCCCTTTCAAAACCAACATGTCTTTCTCAGACGTCTTGCTGCCCATTGCACCGTTTACTGAAACATCTGGCAGCTTCGTCAATGCAGAAGGACGTTTGCAAAGCTTCCATGCGGTGGTCAAGCCCTTGGCCGAAACCCGTCCGGCCTGGAAGGTGTTGCGCGTCTTGGCCAACATGCTGGGCCTGCCTCAGTTGGCTTTCGAAACTTCGCAAGACGTGTTGAAACAAATTGCCGATACGCCATTGAATTTGAGCAACGAATGCAGTTCTGAAGTGCGCTTGGCTGGCAATGCCGACGCGCCTTGCGTGGCTTCTATTTATCAACTCGACAGCCTGGTTCGCCGCGCGCCGTCCTTGCAACTGACGGCAGACGCCCGAAATGCCAAGACGCTTGCTGAGGGAGTGCAGGCATGATCGACGCTCTTTACAATGGCGGCCTTAACGCCATTTCAGAAACATGGTGGGCTACTTTGGTGTGGCCCGTCTTGTGGATCCTGCTGAAGATTGTGTGTGTCTTGTTGCCACTTTTGTTGTCTGTGGCTTACCTCACTTTATGGGAACGCAAACTGCTGGGGTTCATGCAGGTTCGCTTAGGCCCCAACCGCGTCGGCCCGTTTGGTTTGTTGCAACCCTTTGCCGATGCCATCAAACTGCTCACCAAAGAACTGATCAACCCCTCGGCTGCTAGCCTTGGCTTGTTCCGGCTTGGCCCCATCATGGCCATCATGCCGGCCTTGGCCGCTTGGGTGGCCATTCCCTTTGGACCCGAAGTGGCGCTCACCAACATCAACGCAGGCTTGTTGTTGGTCATGGCCATCACCTCCATTGAGGTTTACGGTGTGATCATTGCGGGCTGGGCCTCCAATTCAAAGTACGCCTTCTTGGGTGCATTGCGCGCCTCTGCCCAAATGGTGAGCTACGAAATTGCCATGGGCTTTTGCTTTGTGGTGGTCATCATGGTCACTGGCAGCATGAACCTGACTGAAATTGTGCTGCTTCAGGGCAAAGGCGAAATGGCCAGCATGGGCCTGAACTTCTTGTCATGGAACTGGTTGCCTTTGTTCCCGATCTTCATGGTCTACCTTATTTCAGGTGTGGCTGAAACCAACCGCCACCCCTTTGACGTGGTGGAAGGTGAAGCCGAAATTGTGGCGGGCCACATGGTGGAGTACTCTGGCATGGGCTTTGCCATCTTCTTCTTGGCCGAATACGCCAGCATGTGGCTGGTGTCCATCTTGGCTGTGATCATGTTCTTGGGCGGCTGGATGTCACCCATCGACAGTGCTTTGTTCAACTTCATTCCTGGTTGGATTTGGTTGGGCATCAAAACCTTCCTCGTGGTGTCTATGTTCATTTGGATTCGCGCCACATTCCCGCGCTTCCGTTATGACCAGATCATGCGTTTGGGTTGGAAGATTTTTATTCCAGTCACTTTGGTGTGGCTGTTGATTGTGGGCGCGTGGTTGCTCTCGCCTTGGAACATTTGGAAATAACCGGGTTAAGACATGTCTACAGTGGCTGTATCCAATTTTTCGCTCAAAGACTTTCTCAAGAGCTTCATGCTGTTTGAGTTGGTCAAGGGCATGGCCTTGACGGGGCGTTATGCTTTCCGTCGCAAGGTTACCCTTCAGTTTCCCGAAGAGAAGACGCCGTTGTCTCCACGCTTCAGGGGCTTACACGCTTTGCGCCGCTATGAAAACGGCGAAGAGCGTTGCATTGCTTGCAAATTGTGTGAGGCTGTTTGTCCTGCAATGGCCATCACCATTGAATCTGAAGTTCGAACGGATGGCTCGCGCAGAACCACGCGTTATGACATCGATTTAACCAAGTGCATCTTCTGTGGTTTCTGCGAAGAAAGCTGCCCTGTCGATTCCATTGTGGAAACTTCTATTTTGGAATACCACGGCGAGAAGCGTGGCGATTTGCACTACACCAAAGAAATGCTCCTGGCTGTCGGTGATCGCTATGAAAAAGACATTGCGCAGGCCAGGGCGGCTGATGCCAAATACCGTTGATCGGTTGATTTACAAAAACTAACAAGCGACAACCCATGGACGTCAAAACTGGTTTCTTTTATCTCTTCTCGGTGGTGCTGCTGTTTGCATCATTCCGAGTCGTGACTGCGCGCAACCCGGTGCATGCCGTGTTGTTTCTCATGTTGGCTTTCTCCCAGGCTTCGGGGTTGTGGTTGCTGCTCCAAGCCGAGTTCTTGGCCATGGTCTTGGTCTTGGTTTACTTGGGTGCCGTGATGGTGCTGTTTTTGTTTGTGGTCATGATGCTTGACCTCAACTTAGACACTTTGCGCCAAGGTTTCTGGAAACACTTTCCTTTGGCTGCTTCTTTGGGCGCTCTCATTGCACTCGAAATGGCGGCAGTGCTAATGAGTGGTTTTAGAACTTCTGAGGCCCCCAAAGTAGCTGCTGCTGTCGGTCAAATTGGGCCACAAATTTCCAACAGCAAGGCCTTAGGTATCTTGCTTTACACCGAATACCTCATGCCCATTCAAGTGGCGGCCGCTATTTTGTTGGTGGCCATGATTGCAGCCATTGCACTCACGCTGCGTCAGCGCAAAGACAGCAAAGCCATCAGCGCTTCCGAGCAAGTTAATGTCCTTCCCAGCGATCGTTTGGTCGTTATGAAAATGGATGCTGTGAAAGTAGGGGAGGCGCCTAAAGCGCCAGAAGTGCCTGCTGATGCTGATGCCCCCAAGGAGACCAAACAATGACGTTGACACTTGGACACTTTTTGTCGTTGGGCGCTATGTTGTTTGCCCTCTCGGTCATCGGTATCTTTTTGAACCGAAAGAATTTGATTGTGTTGTTGATGGCCATTGAGCTGATGCTCTTGGCTGTCAATATGAATTTTGTGGCTTTCTCTCACTATTTGGGCGACATGCATGGACAAGTTTTCGTGTTCTTCATCTTGACAGTGGCAGCCGCCGAGTCCGCCATCGGTTTGGCCATTTTGGTGCTGTTGTTCCGCAACATGAGCAGCATCAATGTGGATGAACTAGATTCGCTCAAGGGTTAAGAGGTTAAAAGAACATGAGCCAAACCCTCAACGCAACGACGCTGCTTGCAGTGCCTATGGCCCCCTTGGTGGGCGCTTTATTGGCAGGCATTTTAGGGACGCAATTTGGTGGCAACTGGATCGGTCGCCGCCTCACGCACACGCTCACTATTTTGGGTGTGCTCATTGCATTCATTTTGTCAGCCTCTACATTGAAAAGTGTGGCCATCGATGGCGCGCGCTTCAATGAAACCCTCTATACCTGGATGACAGTGGGCGACCTCAAAATGGAGGTGGGTTTCATGGTCGATGGCCTGACCGCCATGATGATGTGCGTCGTCACCTTTGTGTCGCTCATGGTTCACATCTACACCATTGGCTACATGGATGAAGACGAAGGCTACAACCGGTTTTTTGCCTACATCTCTTTGTTCACTTTCTCCATGCTGATGCTTGTGATGAGCAACAACATGTTGCAGTTGTTTTTTGGCTGGGAAGCTGTGGGCTTGGTGTCTTACCTGCTCATCGGGTTTTGGTACAACAAACCTACCGCTATTTTTGCCAACATGAAAGCCTTCTTGGTGAATCGAGTGGGTGACTTTGGCTTTATCTTGGGCATTGGCCTCATTGCCGCCTACACGGGCACACTGAATTACACAGAAGCATTTGCCCAAGCAGCAGACCTCAGTGCCCTTACATTGCCTGGCACTTCGTGGATGTTGATCACGGTCATTTGTATTTGCTTGTTCATTGGTGCCATGGGCAAGTCAGCTCAGTTTCCTTTGCATGTGTGGCTGCCAGACTCCATGGAAGGCCCCACACCCATTTCAGCTTTGATCCACGCAGCCACCATGGTCACTGCAGGTATTTTCATGGTGGCCCGCATGTCACCTTTGTTCGAGTTGTCTGAAACTGCCTTGAATTTCATCATGATCATTGGTGCCATCACTGCCTTGTTCATGGGCTTCTTGGGCATCATCCAAAATGACATCAAGCGGGTGGTGGCCTATTCCACCTTGTCTCAATTAGGCTACATGACAGTGGCATTGGGTGCATCTGCCTATTCGGTGGCTGTGTTTCACCTCATGACCCACGCCTTCTTTAAAGCCCTGCTTTTTTTAGGTGCCGGCTCGGTCATTATGGGCATGCACCACAACCAAGACATTCGTTACATGGGCGCCGTGCGCAAGTACATGCCCATCACTTGGATCACTTCCTTGCTGGGTTCTTTGGCTTTAATCGGCACGCCTTTATTCTCAGGTTTCTACTCCAAAGACAGCATCATTGAAGCTGTGCACGAAAGCAACTTGGCTGCTGCTGGCTTTGCCAACTTTGCAGTGTTGGCTGGCGTATTTGTCACAGCATTCTATTCTTTCCGCATGTACTTCTTGGTGTTCCATGGCAAAGAGCGCTACGACCAGAACCCCGATGCACATCATGGTGCTCACCACGATGACCACGAAAGTCACAGCCCTCACGAGTCGCCTTGGGTGGTCACTGTGCCTCTGATTTTGTTGGCCATTCCGTCGGTGGTCATTGGTTTCATGACCATCCAACCCATGCTGTTTGGCGAGTTCTTCAAAGATGCCATCTTCATCGATGCTGAAAAGCACGCAGGCATGAAAACATTGGCAGAGGCCTTCCATGGCCCTGTGGCCATGGCTTTGCACGCAGTCAGCACAGCACCGTTTTGGCTTGCTTTGGCGGGTGTGGTTGTGGCTTGGTACATGTACTTGATCAACCCTGCCGTGCCTGCTGCCATTGGCCGTGCCTTGCGTCCCTTGGTGGTTCTGCTTGAGAACAAGTACTACATGGACTGGATCAATGAAAACATTTTGGCGCGCGGTGCACGTGCCTTGGGCAATGGTCTGTGGAAAGTCGGCGATCGCACCTTGATCGACGGCTGGCTTGTGAATGGCTCTTGGAAGTTGGTGGGCATGGTCTCAAACTGGACGCGCAAGTTGCAAACGGGTTATCTGTACCACTACGCCTTGGTCATGATCTTGGGTATCTTTTTGCTCATGACGTACTTCGTCTGGCTCAACAAATAAGGATTTACAAAATGGGAATGTTGAGCCTTGCCATTTGGACGCCTATTGCGTTCGGCATTGTTTTATTGGCCTTGGGCCGTGATGAACAAGCGCAATCTGTGCGCTGGTTGTCGCTGGTCGGCGCCGTTGTGAGCTTTTTGGTCACGCTGCCTTTGTATGCGGGTTTCAAACTCGA
>Ga0209500_10000873_pt1 | contig 24172 bp, 27 predicted proteins | sample S_140212_EF_Meta_FD_187323 | JGI IMG/M metagenome (GOLD analysis project Ga0209500, IMG submission 187323) | Freshwater microbial communities from Lake Simoncouche, Canada to study carbon cycling - S_140212_EF_MetaG (SPAdes) (version 2) | ecosystem: Environmental > Aquatic > Freshwater > Lake ...
GCAGGGGTATTCAATTCACTATCAATATAAAGGATATCACCGATCTGAAGGCCTGAAAAACTCGCTCTAATACCATAGAATGTGTTACCACCTTCCGAACAAGCTTCAGGATCACTTCCTCCAGTACCTAAATCAGTGTATGCATAAGAAACAAAACCACTTTGTGAAGGTGTAACGGATGGAGTATTCGTTGGTGTTACAGTTTTAGTTGGGGTTACTGATGACGTTATAGACGTTGTAGGAGTATTCGTTGGTGTTACTGATGACGTTATAGACGTTGTAGGAGTATTCGTTGGTGTTTGTGTTATTGTACTAGACGGAGTATTGGTAGGTGTTTGAGTAGTAGTTGGTGTTTGTGTTATTGTACTAGACGGAGTGTTTGTAGGTGTTTGACTATTTGTTAGTGTTTGTGTATTGGTTGGTGTTCGAGTCGGAGTATTAGTTGGTGTTTGACTATTTGTTAGTGTTTGTGTATTGGTTGGTGTTCGAGTCGGAGTATTAGTTGGTGTTTGACTATTTGTAGGTGTTTGACTATTTGTCGGTGTTGTTGTATTTGTCGGTGTATTAGTTGGTGTAACAGTAGGTGTTTTAGTGTTGGTTGGTGTAACGGTAGGAGTTTTAGTATTGGTAGGTGTGACTGATGGTGTTCGTGTATTTGTGGGTGTTTGAAACGGAGTATTAGTTGGGGTTGCCGTCGGAGTTGAATCAAGACACGTAAAACAATAAGCGTTCAAGAAATCGTATTTTGGTTCTAATATTCTTGCATTATGTTGTATTTCAGGTATAGTCAAAGGTTTAGCATACATCGAAAATGAAGAAATTCCTCCATTAAATGTCCCAGCAAAATTCTGTTCAATTAAAATATTAGTAGTCAATGCACTTAAACTTGTTCCGCTCAAAATATTCGGTGGAAATAATTCAGGATCCTGAATATAATAATTCAAATCAGTAGTAGGTATTGCACTAAAAATTAAATTCTCGTGCAGTCCTTGAGTACCTCCACCCCATGAAATATTAAATGGTACACCCACTTGAGTTTCTTTATGGCCATAAAGTCCTCTCGGAATAATTTCTTCGACATTGTCAAAAGTTTCGAATAATTTACCATTTACAAAAATTTTGAATTTTCCTTTACGGAAACCTTTTTCCAATAACCACTCATTGTTAAGTTGTACCAACTCTTCTTTTTCAGGATTTAATTGGTAATGTGTTATTGGCGGTGAAATTAATGAAACTGAATTACTATCTGTAGATGCTGTGAATACTAAATTAGAAATTACTCCTAAACCACCAAGGTAAACTAAATCACATTCATCCAATGCCGTATTTCTTTCAAAAACCACATCAATCAAAACCCAATGTTCATCTAATGAATAAGTGGTTCCACTACATTCATCGTATATTCTTTTTGTAGTACAATAGTTGTTAATTGAGTATCCTGTTTGAGATTCGAAACCTGTGGTTTCACAACTACCACTAGTTATACAATCACCCGTCATAGTTAAGGTTCTAATACATATTTTTGGATTGGTTGGATCACCGCTAAATCTTATGGCAAGTGCGTTGGACATCCCGTTATAGGCTGCATCTTGTTCTGCTACAGGGACTTGTGGTTCATCAGGACAACAAGGACTTTCCGTGTAGTGATAATCTGTAACCCCAGTAGGTGGATACACAAAATAACAATCGGAATTATTGTATTCTAAAAAATTTAATTTATCAACAATCCAATATTGAAAATCTCCTTTTCCAACACGATAGGTTGTAACAAATTGCAAAGAACTTGTTTCAGCTGAATACCCAATAACATTACCTGTTAAAAAAGCAAGTTCGTTATGATATACAACACAAGTATCCCCTGAAGTCCATAACAAATCCTGGCCAACTTGAATTGTCGCACCTGAAACACTCAAGTCAAAATGAGATGTGGAGTTAGTTGAGTATCCTGGATTTAGTGTTGTACAATCACAAGTTGTTAAATCTTTTAATCTTTTAGTTACCCGATCATAATCAGGATCTGTGGGATTTTTTCCTTGTGCAAAATGCCAATATTTGTTTTCGGCACGAGTACCTAAGTAGAAAAAAATACCCGAATTGTTTGGGTAATATTGGTTTAGAGTTGTTTTACCTGATGGCGTTGAATACTGATTGTATATCCTTGGTTTCAGTGTCATTTCAACTGTCCAACCTTTGGTATATCTTTCAGGTAGTATTTTATAATTATACCCGAAAAGTTCATAAAAACCTTGATAAAATCCTCCGTAAAGTTCATTGTAAACTCCAACTGTATTAGCTGTATACGATACCATTTCATAGGCAGTTTCTGCGGTAATTCCCGAAAATCTATGATTTGGATGGTTCGTATATCCGGTTACTTGAAATAATTTTAATCTTCTATCAAATTTTAATCGATCGAACTTTTCACTATCGTCTAATAACCCTTCAGTATATGAGATACTTTGACCTGTCATTCCTGTAACTAATCCATTGTCAGTACCTGTCAAACCTATATCACAAATACTTTTTCCTGAAAAACAATCCAAAATATAATCATAAGGATTATAATAGTTTTCAGAAATTATTACGTTTTCCCTTTTATACTCACCAAATGGTAAATCTATTTTCTGAGATGATCCTGAAAAATTTAAATCAATTTTTACAGGTAATACATCACCATCATTAGCACCAATAATTAATGGCGAAAAAACAACTTCTTCATTGTATTGTCGTTCATCATTGGCTAAAGAGATATCCGAAATTTGTAATACAGGTTGTAAATACAACTTTGATTTGACATATTGGTTAATGTTTTGATAAGCCATATGAATAAATACAATTAGAAAGTATTTATATTAAAAAAAATTATGATTCAATACGGAGAGGAATATTTTTTTAACAATATGTATTTCTTTATGAAGAAAAACATCGACACTATCGATGTTTATTATTCGAACGGGAAAAATTTATCCGAATCTAGACGTGACGAGGAAATTATGTCTTTCCCACATACTTCAGAAAAAAATTTAAAGTTCATTTTTGAAAAAATTCAAAAATCCAAAAAAAGATTTTCTAAGAAACAAATTCAAAAGATTTTATCAAAGATTAAACCTAGTAAAAATGGTGAAATAGATGAATTGGTGGATTTTGATGGTAGTTTGAGTAATTCGAAAATTCCAATACATGATCCGAAAATGTCTCCAAGGAAAACTATGGACCAAACAGTATACGCAGTGGCTCAACCAGGAAATCCCGTTATGAGAGGTTACCGAGTTTATTGGGGCGAAAGTGTTCAAAGAGAAGAAGACATGTCGAAAGCATTTGGATGGGAAGAAACAAAAGACCTATCTCCCGAAAAAACCATAGCCACTTTAAAAGATATGGGAGTTGAAAATCCTGAAGAAAGGGCTGAAGAGTTTGGTAAAGTCATCAAAGTAAATAGAAATAAGAAGTTACCAGGTTCTGATATTCGTATGATTGTTAAGGAAAGAAAAAATAAAATGAAAGATGTTGTAGAAGATATTCTAGCTAAAAGACATTCTAGTGGAGATATCAAAAATAAAGAAGTTGAAGTATCCGCGGTCTTGAAAAAGAACCTAAAATCATTAATTAGTATGGCAAAAAAAGAAGGATTAGAAATGTCTGACATTATAAAAATGGTAAAAAATTCAGATAATGAATAGTCAATTGTATGATAGAAAATGGAATTTTCCCGAAGATATGAGAAATCATATGAAAATTTGTTTTGCTAAAGTGAAAAACGTAGATCAAAATACGGAAGGGTATAATCGAAACTTACGATTACAAAACACTCAACAAGTATCATATCCTGAGTTAAAAAGAATTAAAAATTTTTTTGATACCTTTCAAGGTCGCAATGTAGATGCTCCTTTTATTTTGAATGGCGAAAATAAAATGAAAGATTTTGTTAACACTTGTTTATCAAATGCTAGACAAAGTATACAGGGGTCGGAAAAAATTAAAAGGGATACAGGAATGGATAACGAGTTCATTCAGGTACCAACTGCAGATATCAATCTTAACATAGCCAAAACAACACCAAAAAAAACAAACATACAACAATACGATTTGAAAGTGACAGAAAATCTTAAAAGAATAAACGAAATTTTTAGTAAAATTTAAAAACTATGGCACTAGAACCACTTGATTTTTCTCAACCAGAAAACAGACTTACAGCAATTGCCGATGTTGAGAGAAAAAAAAACATTGTAAAAAATGATTTTAAACAACAAGGAAACGAATATTCATCAACCAACCCTGCGGCAGTTGGGGATGGTGATGAAATCGGTAGAGGTACGGGATCTTACTTGGACGTGTACAATGAACAAGCAGGTACCTCTGTTGACATTTTGGAACGTAAGTTAAACATTAAATTCAATTTATATCAACCAAACAAACCATACAGAGTTGAACAGTAATGAAACTTATTGAATCTCTATATCATCTAATTTTAGAGGCTGCGTCTATTAACGATATAAGACAGTCTATAGAAAAAAAACAAGTGTGTACAATCTATTACACAGGAGATGAACCTGGTGGTAGAGGTTTAAGAGAAATTGAGCCACTATGTTTGGGTTATTCTAAGGCGAACAATTTAGTTTTAAGAGCGTGGGACATAACAGGTGCTTCACACACAGGATATTTAGGTTCTCAACCTTTACCAGGATGGAGGTTATTTAGAGTCGATAAAATCACAATGTATAAACCTTTGCGAACAAATTTTAATCAACCTAGACCAAATTACAATTTTAATGGTGACAAAAGTATGAGTAGGATTATTATTAATGCAAAGTTTAACACACAAACAGTATAATATGAATCAAGACCTATTTCAGAAGTTAGCAGTCGCTAAAAAAATTATGGATAAACAAAACGAAATGCCACGAGGTAATTCACCTATGAGTATTTCGTCACCTAGTGTTCAAAGTTTTGAACCTATTAACGCAAGTTATAACATTCCACAAGAATTTTTACAGGAACAAAAACAAGTACCACAACAAAACTCGAACGTTCCCATGTCACAAAAAATTCAAAATTCTAAATTACCAGATGAGATCAAAAGACTGATGTTGGAACACCCAATCGAACAACCACAAACACAACCTGTATTATCGAATGAAGTAGTGGAAGCGGCAACTAGGTTAATGAAAACCGATGCTGCTGGTAACATAAAAGGTGAACCAAAAAAAATTCAATCTAATTTTGATTATAGTACGTTAAAATCTATGTTGAAAGAAACGATTGAAGAGGTTCTGACTGAAAAAGGACTTTTATACGAGGAAAGTTCTTCAACCAAACAAGGGTTAACGTTTAGGGTTGGGAGCCATGTTTTTGAAGGTGTTGTAACAAAAATTAAAAAGGTTAAGTAAACACTTTTTTTATTCATTGTTTTTCTTAGTTTTTTAGTCTAAGAAATAACTATGGAAAAATCAAAAATTAATATTTTAGTATTACCTTCAGATACTACAGGAGTTGGTAAATTTAGGTCATTAGATCCGCACATAATGTTACAAAATATGTACGGTGATGAATTTCATATTGACATTGATTATCAACCTCAACTCAATGACATAAATTTTTGGAAAAAATACCAAATAGTACATTTCCATCGAACCATTGGTCAAAACTACGATGTTTCTGCCAACCTTATTAAAATGGTTGGTCAATTGGGAATAAAAACAATAATGGATTTGGACGATTATTGGCTCCCAACAAAAGACCATCCCATTCACGATTTAGTCGTGTCAAATAAAATTCATGAAAAAATAATAGAAAACCTTAAAGTTAGTGATTATGTTACGACAACAACGAGTCTTTTCGCTCAAGAAATGTCGAAACACAACAAAAATGTGGTCGTATTTCCAAATGCAATTAGTAAAACAGAAACACAGTTTAATGCTGTTACAGAACCGTCAGATAAATTAAGATTCGGATGGTTGGGAGGATCATCACACTTACATGATATTACTATACTTGAATCAATTTTCTCTCGTATGCACGAATTCAAAGACACTACTGAAGTATATCTTTGTGGTTTTGATATTAGAGGTAGTGTTACCGAAATTAATCAACAAACAGGTGAACAGAAAAAAAGGGATATCAAACCCCATGAAACTGTGTGGTACAAATACGAGCAAGTTTTTACAGATAATTACAAACTAATTTCCCCCGAATATCATAATTTTCTTATGAGATTCAAAGAAGAAGATGATAGACAATTTTCTCACGAATTTTACAAAAGAATTTGGACTAGACCTATTCAACAATATGCAAAAAATTATACAAAGTTTGATGTATCATTAGCTCCAATTAAAAATCACATATTCAATAGGATGAAATCTCAATTAAAAGTAATTGAGGCTGGTTTTTATAAAAAAGCGTTGATTGCATCAAATTTGGGGCCATACACTATAGATTTGACTCACGCCCTAGACAATGGTATATTTACAAACGGAAACGCCCTTTTAGTTGATGAAAACAGAAATCATAGTGATTGGTTTAAATTTACTAAAAAACTTATCCAAAATCCAAATTTTGCAAAAGACTTGGGTGAAAGATTATATGAGACAGTACATGAAAAATATAGTTTAGAAAAAGTTACAAAAGATAGAGCAGAATTTTACAAATCCATACTATGATAACACAACAAATAAATAAAATCCTTTTTTTTGACATTGAAACCGTAGGTTTATTCAGGAACTACGAAGAACTAGAGAAGAATAATGAGATGTTATTAAAACAATTTCATAACTATTTTGACTGGTTTTTGAAAAGATTTCCTGAAGATAAGGAATTACCTAAAGAACAAGTTTTTATTAACAGAGCGGCACTTGTACCAGAATTTTCAAAAATAGTTTGTGCAAGTTTTGCATTTGTCACACCTGATGGTAAAGTACACAAACAGACCATTTCAGGTGATGATGAAAAACAAGTATTGTTAGAAATAAATCAATTGTTTAATAAAGTTCAAAAATCTGATTTTTGGTTGTGTGGACATAATGTAAAAAATTTTGATATACCACACCTTCTTAAAAGAATGGTAATTAACGGAATAAAACCCTCGACACTCTTACCTAGTTATGAAACAAAACCTTGGGAAATTAGAGCAATTGACACAATGGATGTTTGGAAATTTGGTAATCCCTTTGGTTTATCTTCTTTGGAATTGATGTGTGCTGCTATGGGGGTACCTTCCTCCAAGGAAGGTGAGATCACTGGAAATCGAGTACATGAAGCATATTGGGAATACAATCAATTGAATTTGATTGTTGAGTATTGTGAACGTGATGTATTGGTTTTAGTAGATTTAATAAAGAAACTTAAAGAATTAAAATGATGCAAGATTTAGATAATTCAAAACCATCAGAGGATAATTTAGATTTAGAAATTGATCAGTCCCTGAAAGAGCTTCATAAACAACTTAAGGCTATTTCTTCTGAAATGTCGAGTAGTACGGATAATGATGATTGGGGTGGTCTTTCCGAAAAATTAGGTGTGGATATTGAAAAGTTTTTAACTAATCTAGTGTCTGATGAAAATAATCTTCTTTTTAATACTCCGCCTGAAAACGAAATTACTACAAAACCAGTTCTGAATCTTTCTTACACTAAAACACATGAAGATGCAATCGACCCGTTTTATAATTATTCAGGCGATTCTTGTTTTGACTTATATTCAGTCATTGAAACAAAATTAAAACCAAACCAAAGAGGATTAGTTCCGACAGGTCTTAATTTTGATATTCCAGATTACACGGAACTTCAAGTACGAACTAAAAGTGGATTAGCAATTAACCAAGGATTAATTGTCTTAAACAGCCCTGGAACTATTGACTCGGGTTATATTGGTGAAGTTAAAGTTATCTTGTACAATACAAGTTCTGAAGAAATATTAATTAAAAAAGGTCAAAAAATTGCACAATGTTGTTTGTGTCCGATTTATTCAGGATCAGTAGTTAAGTTAGAACAAAAAACAAGTTTGGAGACTAAAGATAGGGGCGAAAATGGTTTCGGTTCAACAGGAATTTAATTATGATAACAGTAGGATATAGTACAAGAAAATCTTCCGAGGATTTCAAAGAATTACTTCGTAAATCAAGTGGACATCCTAAAATCGAGATTATTGAAAAAGTAAATCCCGATGGACGTTCATTAACAGAAGTCTATAATGAAATACTCGAAGAATCTACAAACGATATTGTAGTATTGTGTCACGATGACATTTATTTCGACACTAAAAATTGGGCAAAAAAATTAGTCAGACATTTCGAAAAAAATCCACATGGTATAATAGGTCTAGCGGGTACAAGTCATATGCCAAAAAGTGGAATGTGGTGGGAAGATAGGAGTAAAATGTATGGAATAGTCAACCATGAAAGTGAAGGTAAAAAGTGGGAATCAAAGTACAGTTCAAGTCTAGGTGATAAATTAAAAGACGTAGTTGTCGTCGATGGATTATTTATTTGTTTGAGTAAGTCTAGGATTAAAAAAAGATTTGATGAAACTGTAGAAGGTTTTCATTTTTATGATGTAAATTTTTCATTCCAAAATTTTTTGGAAGGAGTACAAATTGGAGTTATGTTCGATATCAGAGTAACTCATAAATCGATTGGTATGACCAATGAAAAATGGGAAAGAAATAGAATACAATTTAGTGAAAGATATTCTAGTGAATTACCCAAGATCGTACCCAAGAAAAAGAGTGAAAAACTTAATATTCTCCTTTCTTGTCTTTTTTTTAAAACATTTACAGGATCTGAAGTTTATGTCTATGAGTTAGCACGAACATTGGTTGGGTTAGGTCATGATGTTACCGTACTTTCAGATGTTGGAAAACCTCTTGAAGATATGGCTAAGAGACTTGGTATTAAAACATATTCATTAAAAGAACCGCCAGGGTTCAAGCTAGGTGATGGTAAATGGAGTTTAAATACTCCACAAGGTATGGTCGTTTCGACTCCAAATACAATGTACAAAGTTTCTGAAGTAAATTTCGACATTATTCATGTTCAACATGAACCTACGACAAATTTTATTTGTCAACTTTATCCCAATATACCAAAAATTTCTACAATACATTCGGAAGTAATAAGTCTAGAAAAACCAGTTATCAATGATACAATTAGAGAGTACATTTGTATACGACCTGAAATTCAACAACACATAATTGATGTTTACGAAATACCTAAAGATAAAACTTCGGTTATTTATAATCCTGTAGATAAGAATCGGTTTTCAAATAAAAACACAAATGTAGAAAACGCAGTCTTGTTTGTCGGTAGTATTGATTATTTAAGAGAAAATACAATTAAAGATTTAATTTCTTACACCAAAGAAAATGGTAAAGAATTATGGCTAGTCGGTGATAATAAATCAAACTATTTACAGGATATATTGAAAAATACACATGTTAAATATTTTAACTCGACATGGAAAACTGAAGACTTCATTAAAAGAGCTAGTGAGACTGCGGGAATTTTATTAGGTCGTACTACCATTGAAAGTTGGTTTTGTGGAAAACCCGCTTGGATTTATAAAGTAGATTCTTCAGGTAATATTCTAAATAAAAATTTAATTACTCCACCATCGAATGAGGAATTAAATAAGTTTGACAGTAATGTTGTTGTTGAATTAATAGAGGATAAATATTATAAATTGATTAATCAGGGGGCATGATATGATCAAAATTGTTTCTTGTTTTTGGAATGCAAAAAATTATTTGAAAACTTATATTGACAGTATAAAAATTCAAAACTTCAAAGATTTTGAAGTTTTTCTGATCGATGATGTGTCAACAGACAATGGTTCGGATCTAGTAAAAGAATTGATCCACAATGACGACCGATTTAAATTAATAGAGAATACCGAAAAAAAATTTAAGTTACGAAATTTAGATGAATTAATTTCTAATTTCGATGATGAAGATATCATAGTAGAAGTCGACGGTGACGATTTTTTGTTAGGTAATGATGTTTTAAGTTTGATAAATAAAATTTATTCAGATGGTAACACTTGGTTAACTAATGGTTCTTTTATGTACAGTAATGGTATTCAAGGGTTTTCACAGAAATGTAACCCTGATACAATAAGGACCGATGATTTTAGATTTTCTCATTTACGAACCTGGAAATCTTTTTTATGGAAAAACATACCTAAAGAAAATTTTTTGGATAACAATGGTGATTACTATAAGTCAGGCGCTGATGTGGCATATTCTTTTCCGTTATTAGAACTTTGTGGTGAGAAACACTACAAATTTATAAATAAAGTGTTATATGTTTATAATGAAACATCACCTTATAACGACCATAAAACCCGAAGTGCTGCAGGAGGAGTCAATGTACAATTGAAATCTGCTAATGAAATAAGGATTAAACCTAAATTAAAGCCTTTGTTATTATGAATTTTATATCTTGTAAATTAATGGGTGGATTAGGTAACCAGATGTTCCAAGCAGCCCACGCCATGTGTCAAGGGTTATTACACAATCGTTCTGTGTACTTGTTACCGTATTCTTGGACACCAATGCAAGGTAGAGGGACTGAAAACTACAAAGAAAATATATTTAGAAAGTTTAAATTTGGTTCAAATCACGATGGGTTCCAAGAAATAGGAGAAGGGCCATGGGAATATTCAATTGTTGTTCCATTTAGTGAAAACACTGTATTCTCAGGTTATTTTCAAAGTAGTAAAAACTTTTTTGGGTTTGACGAACAAGTCAGAAAAATTTATTCACCACCTGTCGATATGGTTGAAGAATTAAAACGAAAATATCCTGAGTTAAATAATCCTAATACTTTGTCGATCCACATCAGAAGAGGTGACTACTTAAACAATCCACATATTCATCCAAGTGTTGGATTATCTTACATACAAGAAGCGTTAAAACGAATTGGTGAATATTCTCATGTTTTAGTATTCTCTGAAGATAAAGATTGGGTTAATCAAAACCTACATCTAAAAAATATGACTTTAGTGAATGAGACTGAAGATTATAAAGAAATGTGGTTGATGTCTTTATGTCAAAACAATATAATATGTAATTCTACATTTTCCTGGTGGGCTAGCTTTTTGAATAAAAATGAAAATAAAAAAATAATCGCACCTTCCATATGGTTTGGACACGGAGGACCTCAAAATTTCAAGGACATCTATGAACCATACTGGACGGTAATAAATGTAGAATCAAAAAATGGAATTTTAGAATATGTTGCTTAATTTAAATAACTTAGTTGAAAAATATGGTTTAACCATAAAGGGAGTATTACACATAGGTGCTCATTTTGGAGAAGAGAATGGAGTATATGATCATTTACAAATCCCAAATAGAATATTTTTTGAACCATTGAAATCTAATTTCAATACTTTGAAAGACAGAATATCGGATAACCACCAATTAATTAATATTGCACTTGGTAATGATAATAAAACTATAAACATGAATGTTGAAACTGCGAATAGCGGTCAATCTAGTTCAATTTTGAATCCAGTTCTACATCTAATTCAGTACCCTCACATCAAATTTGAAAGTATTGAAGAAGTTGAAATGAAAAGATTAGATGATTTAAACATAAATTTAGAAAATTTCAATTTTATTAATATTGATGTGCAAGGTTACGAACTAGAAGTGTTTAAAGGTGCTGTGAAAACTTTAGAAAATATTGATTACATTATGTCAGAAATAAATCGAGATGAAGTTTACCAAGATTGTGCAAGAATAGAACAGCTTATAGAGTTTTTGAAACCTTATGGTTTTGAATTAGTTGAACAGACATGGGATGGTGGTACTTGGGGTGATGGCTTTTTCATTAAAACTAACAAAAAATAACTAAATATGGTTCATTTAAATATGTTATCAGGAAACTTCGCACACGCCTATTGTTCAACGTGGTGGAAAAGACCTAAAAATTTAATTTGGGATTTTAATTCAAGAGAAAATAATATTTCAGTTTACATTGATGGTGGAATGTGGGCAGGTTTTGGCGATAAAAACGATGGGAAAAAAAAGTTTCTATGGATTCTTGAAAGTAAATCATATGATGGCGGTACATCAGAACAAGCTAAAATTTTAGTTGATAGACTCAAAGAAACATTCGAACAAGTGTGGACACATAATGATGAATTAATAAAATTAGACCCTATATTCAAATGGTCTCCAGCGTATGGTTCATACATTGAATCACCTAAAATACACGACAAAACTAAATTAATCTCTATGATTACGTCGGATAAACAGGCGACCGAACAACACCAATTCAGATACAATTTTGCAGTCAAAAACAAAAATATCTTAGATTTATATGGTAGAGGGTTTAATGAAATAGAAAAAAAAGAAACAGGACTCAATGACTATATGTTTTCAGTGGCAATAGAAAATAATACATACGACACTTATTTCACAGAAAAAATTTTGGACTGTTTCTTAACGGGAACTATACCAATTTTTAAAGGAACAAAAAAAATTGTAAATTACTTTGATTCTAATGGTATAATTTTTTTGGATAAAATTGATAATCTCTCAGAACTAACATCTGATTTGTACTATTCGAAAATGGACTCAATTAAAGAAAATTTTGAACGAGCGTTTGAGTATGAATTATTAGACGATTGGTTGTTTGAAAAATACATAAAAAATTATGTCTAAAGTTTGTTTGATAAATCAACCAGCAGGATTGGGAGATATACTATTTTGTCAAAAAATAGCTCACAGAGCCTTGATTGAATTTGGATGTGAAAAAGTTTTGTGGCCAGTTTCAGACGCATATAACTATATTGGAAAATATATTGAACAAAAAAATGTAATTTTTCAAAACATAAATGAACTTAAAAACTTGGGTTCACAAATTATAAATAATGATACTTTTTTGTATATTCCATTAGAAACATCTGATAGGTTTACACCATATCCAAACACACGAGCACATGGACATATTAAGTACAAATTTTTTTTTAACACTGACTTTACAGATTGGAAAAAATATTTCACTCTAAAAAGAAATTTAGAGAAAGAAAAAAGTTTGATGCGTCATTTAAATATAAATGATGATGAGCCTTTCAATTTGGTCAACCGTAACTATGGCACACCCCCAAACTTTCTAAAAAATGAATTGGTGAATACAAATAATCGGTATAGAACTATCGAAATGGACTTTCTAGATGACTATAATATTTTCGATTGGATTGGTGTTGCGTTGAAAGCCGTTGAGATACACACTGTTGAAACTTCACTTTATTACATTTTAGAAAAATTAGGTGTTGAAGATAGTGTATACATTTACTCAAAGTATAGAGATAATGATGATTATAGTTATATGAAAACTCATTGTTCACCAAAATGGAATTATATGTAGATTATGTATAGAAAAGTATTAGTGACTGGTGCCGGTAGTGGATTAGGTTTAGAACTTATAAACACTTTAAAAAAAAATAATATTGATTGTATCTCACATACCCATTCTGGTACTGAATACTTAACTGGTGATATTTGTGACGTATCAACGAGGAAAAAAATAATAGAAACATTTATAAGTGAAAATTGTAACGTTTTAATAAATAATGTTGGAATTTATAGGTATAAATCGTTATTAGATTATACAGAAGAAGAAATATTCAAGATTATAAATACAAATTTAGTTTCAACAATATTATTAACCAAAGGAATTTTAGATTTTTTATCTAAAAAGGGGTCTGGGTCAATCTATAATATAAATTCTGTAGCTGGTGTGAACGGTTCAAAATACGAATCAATTTATTGTGCTTCTAAGTTTGGGTTGAAAGGATTTACAGACTCAATTATTCAAGAATTTCGTGATCAAAAAAAAATAAAGATTATCAATGTAACCTTGGGTGCTTTCAAATCAAAAATAACGAGTAGCAGACCAAACTACGATGATTTATCAGATCCTAAAGAAATTGCTGAAAAAATTTTTTCTGATATCATGGAAAACTACACTACAATAAAAAATGATCTAAATATTTATAGGAATTAAAAAAAAATTATGGGACAAATTACCGCCTTCGATCTAGAAGATTTTATAAAAAAATATAATATAACTCATTATTTCGAAACGGGTACTGGAGAAGGTGTGAGTTTGGAATATGCTAGTAAGTATAATTTTCAAAAACTTTATAGTGTTGACTTAGATGAGGAGCTTTTTAAAAGAGCTGAAAATAGATTTAAAAATGATGAAAGGATTATCTTAGTAAACAATTACTCCACTGAAGCCATAAAAAACTTGTTACCAACTATAGAAAATGAATCTACAATTCTTTTTTTCTTGGACGCTCATTTTCCTGGTGCGGATTTCCACAAGGTCACTTATGAAGAGTCGATTCGCCATCATAAACATAATGCATTTCCATTAGAACAAGAATTAAATTTAATTAATCAAATAAGAAACTTAAAAAATGATATAATAATCATCGATGATTTTGTCTTATATGATAAAAATCAAAACTATGAATCAATAAAACATGGTCAAGTTTGGGAATACGAGTGGCTACAAGATGAATTAGGTATAGAAACAAAATCTGAATTTATTTTTGATATTTTTTCTAACACACATGATTTGTTGAGAGATTATAGGCACCAAGGGTATCTAATAATAACACCTAAACAAATTTAGATCGATTAAAAGAACATGACCCAAAAGATATCAGTTTATAATCATAGACATCTTGGAGATTGTCTACATTCAATTCATTTTTTGAATCACTTAGTTAGAAATAATCAAGTTAAATGTGAATTTTCATGTAATGTCGATTATCATAGAGAATTGTATTCTGCAATAGACAATTTAGAAAAAATAGAGTTGTTTCCAGTGGAGAAAAGTGGAGAACATTCTATCTGTGTTGCTGATATTTGTTATGATTTAGAAAATGACGGGACAAATAGATATCCTTATTGTTGTGAAAAAAATCAAACCTACGAGGATGTAATTCTACATATTTTTTTAGCACACAAACATTTTTCACAAAAAATGGGATTGATTTTTCCATTTTCTGAAAAAAAACAAGTAATGTATGATTTTTTTTCGTTAAATGAAAATATTTTTGAAAAAAAATACGATTGTGTTTTGGTTAATTCAGAAGTAAAAAGCGGGCAAGTCAATTTTTCTGCTGAGGAACAAAGTAAAATATTTTCCATAATAATTAATAAATTGATAACAGAAAATTTAACTTTCATAACAACTCACAAACACGGAACCTACCCTTCTACGACTGATAATGATCTACGTCTAACACAAATAGGGAGTATTGCAAAATCTTGTAAGTTTGTCATTGGAGTACCTACTAGTCCATTTTGGGTTTGTGCGAATAAGTACTCGATCAAAAACAAAGTAAAATTTTTCAATGTAACACAAGACTGTTGTACTTTAGAAATTGAAGACTTATTTACGACTTTCAAAGGGTCAACATCATACATTATTGATAATATTGAAAAAAATTTAAGTTTTTTTTTAAAATGACTTTATTTATTAAACCGTAGATATATTTTTTTTATATGAAATTTAAAGCAGCAATTTTAACAGAAATCAATAAACCATTGACAATAGGTGAGATCCAACTTGATGGTGAATTAAAGTTTGGTCAAGTTTTGGTAAAAATATACCAAAGTGGTATTTGTGGAGCACAATTACAAGAAATATCTGGTTACAAAGGTAATCAAAAATTCCTACCACATCTTTTAGGTCATGAGGGTAGTGGTGTAGTAGTTGAGATAGGCCCTGGTGTTTCTAAAGTTACAAAGGGAGACAAAGTTGTGATGCATTGGCGTAAAGGAAGTGGAATTGAAGCCGAATTCCCATCCTACATTTTTGAAAGAAAAAAAATGTCGAGTGGTAAAGTCACTACTTTAAGTGAATACTCAGTAGTTTCTGAAAATAGATTAACAAAAGTTCCATCCAATACTCCAGATGATTTATGTGCATTACTAGGATGTGGTATTACAACAGCATTAGGGACTATTAATAATGAAGCACAAGTTAAATTCGGAGAGAGTGTAATGATTATAGGTTGTGGAGGAGTAGGACTTAATCTAATACAAGGTGCTAAGTTAGCAAGTGCAAATCCAATTATTGCTGTAGATATTGTAGCACAAAAAGAAAACCTCGTACTATCTGTAGGTGCTAGTGAATATATTGATAATTCAAAAGATAAGTTTACTGAAAAAATAGGTAATAGAGTTTTAGATGTTATTATTGATACAACGGGAAATATAAAAATAATTCAAGAAAGTTTAAAATTTTTATCAAACTCAGGAAGATATATTTTGGTTGGTCAACCAAAACCATCTGAAGATATGATTATATCAAACGCCTATCAACTCTTTGATGGAAATGGTAAAAGTTTAAGAGCGACTCAAGGTGGTCAAACAGAGCCAGATATTGATATTCCTAGATATGTAAATCTGTATAATGCAGGTATTTTGGATGTAAAAAAAATTGTAACACATGTTTTTGAATTAGATGATATAAACCTAGCTTTCGATTTACTTCGAACGGGTAATGCTGGAAGAATATTAATTAATACAAATAAAAAATAACAATATGAAAAAAAAATGGTCAGTTGAAGAACTTATAAACTTTGAAAATAGAATAGGTGAGTTATATTTAGATGGAAAATTACCATTTCTATTCCACTTGTCTGGAGGTAATGAAAAAGAGTTGATAGATATTTTTGATAAAATTAATGAGGGTGATTATGTAATTTCCAATCATAGAAGTCATTATCATGCTCTACTCCATGGAATACCACCTGAAGTTATTGAAGACAGAATTTTAAACGGTAGGAGCATGTTCATATATGACCGAAAATTAAACTTTTTTTCATCTGCCATAATAGGTGGAACTCCAGCTATTGCTGCGGGAATTGCTTGGGCGTTAAAACGTAAAGGGTCTTCTCAGAAGGTTTGGTGTTTTGTGGGCGATGGTACTGAAGATTCAGGGCATCTCTTCGAGGCAATACGTTACGTAGATGGGTTTGAATTACCTTGTACTTTTGTAATAGAAAACAACAACAGATCTGTTGAGGCTTCAAACGAAGAACGATGGGGAAAAGCTGCGGATTATATTTGGAATTCTCCGTCTGTTTTGAAATACTATTATGAAATAACATATCCTCATGCACGTAAGCCTGGAATGATTGATTTATCGAAAACAAAACAGAAAACAGATGAAGAATATTTTCCCTCAATAACATACGATGAATACCCTGTTTGCGTCCAGGATAGTGAAAACGAAATCACATATAAAGAGGCAATATCCAAAGTAATGACTGAATTAGCTGAAGACAAAAATGTAATTTTCATTGGGTATAATGTTCTCAAAGGTGATGCGATGGGTACTTTGAAAAAAGTAGATAACGAACAAAAACTAGAAACGCCTGTGGCTGAAAACTTGATGTGTGGATTGGCAATTGGTATGGCGTTTGAAGGTTATAAACCTGTACTTTATTTCGAACGTCACGATTTTATGTTAGTAGCAATGGATGCTATCGGTAATCATATAGATAAAATAGAAAGAATTTCCCACGGTGAATTTAAAGTTCCTATAATTATAAGGGCGGTTGAAGCTTTTGGAGGACCATTCTATTCAGGACCAACTCATCATCAAGACTTCACAAATGTTTTGAAGCCATTGGTTAGTTTTCCTGTGATTGATCCTAAAACTGGAAAGGAAATATTACAATCATTTAGAGGAGCTTATAAAAGCCAAAAACCAGTAATTATAATAGAAAGAAAGTCAAGGTATTGATGAAAACATATCTTTCAGTTGGAATAGGTGACATGATGTGTTTAGATTCACTCTTAACACAGGACGAGAGAAATAAAATTTCAGAAATCTACTGGGCTTGTCGGTTTGGAAAGGATATGATCCCTTTGTTTGATCAAAACAAATATTACCCTAACTTACAAAAACACCATACAGTATCCGATGAAGTTGGTATTACCGAGATGAATCGTATTGATTGTAATGCTGTAAACTTTTGGCATTTTAGACCTGATTTCGAAAATAATTTTGTTGCGGGACTACGATTATTTGGTATCGAATCATTACGGACTCAATTAAACATTATTGACGCTGCGGCCTATTTTAACAATCCAAACAAAATCTTTATAAATTCGTCATTTTTAGATTCAGCAACCCAAGAAATGGTTGATTGGCGTGAGTTAGGTGTATCACCACATAATTATATTTTGTTCCATTACCCGACTTCAACTAGACCGAGAACTGATATTGCTACAATCACACAATCAGATTGGGACTTTGTAGAAAATCTTTCACAAACAACAAAACTCAAAGTTGTTGTAATTAGTGACTGTGATATCGAAAAAAAAATCAGTAACTCAATAATTTTAGTTAAACCTAATATAGTTAAAATAATAGCACTCATTAAATTTACAAAATACTACGCTGGATGTGACTCATTTGTGTCTATTTTATCGAGTAAAATATTAGATCCAAAACATTTGTTTATAAAATCACATGATCCAAATATTCAAAGCACTGTTTTATCACACACTTGGTTACAAAGGTTCTTTCAACCCCATAGACCCGATGAAATTAGTAAATTTTATAAAAATTTTATAGGTTAATATGAAATACGTAGTAACAGGAACTCAAGGGTTTATTGGGAATAATTTGGACAGAGAGTTAAGAACCGAACACAATATATTACCAATAACCGAAAAAATTTTTCAAAACATAGAATGGAAAACTATACTTTTAAATAAATTAGATAAATTTAAACCTGATGGTGTATTTCATGTTGGTGCATGTTCAAATACCTTAGAAACTGATGTACAATATATCATGACCGTAAACTATGAATTTACTAAAGTTTTGATGGATTGGTGTTTAATAAACCAATGTCCAATTATTTATTCATCGTCAGCCGCAAACTATGGAGAAAAAGGATACCATCCTAGTAATTTATATGGTTGGAGTAAATATACTGCTGAAGGGTACATTACATCAAACGGAGGTATTTCTTTAAGGTACTTTAATGTTTATGGTTTTGGTGAACATAATAAGGGTAAGATGGCTTCAATAATCTATCAAATTATTAACCATACAAAAACAAAAACTGACAAATTCAAATTATTTCCAAATAAACCTTTGAGAGATTTTGTTTACATAAAAGATATTATAAGCGCCAATTTGTACGGGATGAAACATTATCAAACCTTATTGAGTAAAACTTACGATGTAGGATTCGGTGTTGCGGAACCTTTCGAAAAAATTTTAGAAATTCTAAATTTAGAATATGAATATCATAATTTAAGTGAAATACCTATTGGGTATCAATTTTATACTTGTAGTGATAAATCAAAATGGATACCTAATTGGTCACCTTCTTACAATTTAGTCGAGGGCATTAAAGATTATTTAAATATTTTACAAAAAGATGAGTAATATCCTAGTCATAGGTGAAAATTGTATTGATAGATTTGTGTACTGTAGAACAGAAAAACTATCACCAGAAGCACCAGTACCTGTGGTGATACCAATAGATACTGTTGTATCCAAAGGGATGTCTGGTAATGTAGTGAGAAATATTCAGTCATTAGACTCAAAATTCAAAATTGTACATTGGCATCAAAGAGAAGAAGTAACTAAAACAAGGTTTGTTGATAAAAAAAGTAATCATATTTTTATTAGAGTCGATGAAGGAGATTTTTCGGTAAAAAAAATAAATTTAGATAAAAAAAAATTGAGAGACTTAGTAAAATACGACATCGTAATTGTCAGTGATTATAATAAAGGGTTTTTATCCGACGACGATTTGTACAAAATTGCTAAGAAGTCCAAAATCTCAATTCTTGATAGTAAAAGAAAGTTGAACAATCAAATTTGTTCAAGTTTTGATTTTGTTAAATTAAACGAAAAAGAATTCGAAAATAATATTGATATCCAAGATAACCAAAATATAATTTTGACTATGGGAGAAAACGGTTGTAAATATCAAAATATAATTTTTCCATGTGAAAACCCTAAACAAACAATTGATGTCAGTGGTGCTGGCGACACGTTTACCGCATCATTTATTTTAAAATATTTTGAGACAAAAAATATTGAGGATTCAATAATTTTTGCAAATAAAATGGCCTCGATTGTTGTTTCAAAAAAAGGAGTTTCTACTCCGAATTAAAGTTATGGAAATCCCGATTATTCACAAAGGGTGCTCAATCCCAAAAGGATGGGGAGAAGAACTTATTTTAGTAAATAATGAGTTATATTGTGGTAAACTTTTAATTTTTCGGAAAGACTGTAAATTTAGTATGCATTATCATATGAAAAAAGATGAAACTTGGTATGTACAAGAAGGTAAATTCATTTACAGATGGATTAACACTGAAAATGCAGATTTGATTGAAGAAACATTATTTAAGGGAGATGTCGTAAGACAAAGACCTGGTCAACCACATCAGTTAATTGCTCTTATGGATGGTATAATTTTTGAAGTTTCTACCACTCATTATGATTCTGATTCCTACAGAGTTTTCGAAGGAAATTCTCAATACTAATTTGTTTACAACAAAAAAAAAAGGAATATATTTTTCATTAAAAAATGAATTTAGTATTTGATATTGGGTCTAATGTTGGGACCACTGTAGAATTTTTTAGTCAAAAAGCCAATAAGGTGATCGGGTTTGAGCCAAATCCTAGATTAGTTGAGATATTAAGAAAAAGATTTAATAATCGTAACGTAATAATTGACTCGAGAGGTCTATCCAATGAAATTGGTGAAAAGAAATTTAGAATCGCAAATGCTGACACAATTTCTACATTTTCTGAAGATTGGGTAAATAATTCTAGATTTACAGGGGGGTACAGTTGGAATGAAGGTATCATTGTTGATACAACTACACTTGATTCGGTAATTGAGCAATATGGTACTCCCGATTATATTAAAATTGATGTAGAAGGATATGAATTCGAAGTATTGACCTCGTTAACTAAAGTATTAGAAAATACAATAATTTCTTTCGAATGGGCTGAAGAACAAAAAAATAAAATCGAACAAACTATAAAATATCTTTTCAATTTAGGATATAAAAAGTTTAGTTATACTGAAGCTGATAAAATATTGATGGATGTAGAAATCGATTGGAGAACTATTGATAAACTCAACTTGATAGAAAATTTGGACGATCAAAGGAAAGACAAGTGGGGAATGATTTACGTAAAAAAATAAAAAAATATGAAACAATTTAAAAATATATTAGTTTTAGGTGGGGGTGGATTCATAGGTGGACATTTAGCTAAACGACTGAAATCAGAAGGACACTATGTACGTGTTGTTGATTTGAAAAAACACGAGTATTTCAAAGAAAATGAAATTTGTGATGAATTTCTTACTTATGATTTAAGGGATCCTCACAATGTAAAAGCCGTTATGAGGTTAGAAGTTAATAATGGTAACTATCCCCAACCATTTCACTATCTCAAACAACCTTTTTCCAAAGAAATAGGGTTTGATGAAGTATATCAATTGGCCGCTGATATGGGGGGTGCTGGATACATCTTTACAGGAGAACATGACGCAGATGTAATGCATAATTCGGCAATGATAAATCTTAATGTTGCTCATGAATGTGTAAAAACAAAAGTTGGTAAATTATTTTATTCATCTTCTGCTTGTATGTATCCTGAACATAACCAACTTGACCCTGACAATCCAAATTGTGAAGAATCATCCGCATATCCCGCAAATCCAGATTCAGAATATGGTTGGGAAAAATTATTTTCTGAAAGATTATTTCTCGCATTTGCACGAAATTATGGTTTGAATGTTAGAATTGCTAGATTTCACAATATATTTGGTCCTCAAGGGACATGGATTGGTGGTAAAGAAAAATCACCAGCGGCCATGTGTAGGAAAGTTGCAGAAATAGATTACGCTACAAAAATAATAGGTCAAACGAGACCTGAATACGAAATTGAAGTGTGGGGTGATGGAAGACAAACACGTTCCTTCTTGTATGTTGAAGAATGTGTAGAAGCCGTTTTACGACTTATGGAAAGTGATTTCACAGGTCCAGTTAATATCGGATCGGAAGAAATGGTTTCAATAAATGAATTAGCTCAGATCGCTATAGATATTTCAGGTAAAGATATAAAAATCACAAACATTGATGGTGATGAATTTGTAAACAAATACGGATTCAAGTGTCCAACTGGTGTGAGAGGTAGAAATTCAGACAATAAACTTTATAAAGAAAAAGTTGGATGGGAAAGTTCTATGACTTTAAGAGATGGTATGAAAAAAACTTACACTTGGATTCAAGAAATGGTAAACAAAAAAAAGTATGGCAAAAGTTCGGATAGCAATTGATATAGAAGGTGTTTTAAGGGATACATTCGAAAAAATAGAACAAATTTATCAAAAGTTCTTTATTGATGAATTAGAGTTGGTCGATGATGATTTCAAATTTGAAATCTATAAACCTTATAACACTAATGATTACCGAAATCATTTCAATTTTAAAAATGACGACGAATATTATAACTTTATGTTCAACGAATTTACTATGCAAATTTTTGGACATGCTCCATCAACTGAGATGGGTACATTTCATATTTTAAATGAAATTTATAAAGAGTATTTTGGTAAAGTAGAGTTTTTGTTAATTTCAAAACAAGTAGGTAAAAGTAAACCAGCAACCTTGTTCTTCGTATCCAAATTCGGATGTGAAATTGAAAAAATTGTTTTTTATAATAACAAAACCAAAAACAAAATATGGAAAGAATTTGATATTTTATTAACAACAGACCCCGAATTATTACAAATTAACAAAAATAAAACTTTAATTAAATTCGAAAAACCTTATAATTCTGATATAAAAATAAAATATTCTATAAGTTCGATTTCAGAACTTTCAGAACTCGTAAAAAATTTAATATGATGCTAGACGTTTTAGGGGAACAATACTATCTTAATATCAATGCAATTGATAATTTTATAGACAGGCCAGACTTTTCGGGAACAGGTGAAAATCAACATATTTCCGTAATTAAGTTTGAAATAGTAAAAACTTTAACAGATGTAATTTTTTCAGAAATGCAACCCATTGATGAAAAAATGATCGCAAGTAAAAATTCTAATGATTTAAGTGTTTCTTTCAGATTAGCATGGAACACTATGTTATTTAATAAATTTATTCAAAAATTATAACAAAATGAGTGAAGATTTAAAACAAAATCTACAGAGGTCTCTTTACAACATAGATACCAAATCGAACAAAATATATTTCTTTGTTCAAGACACTAAAGGAAATGCAAAAGCATCTATTAGATTCATTTATGACATTGCTAGTTCCTTAAGTAAGGATGGATATAAAATTGTTATGTTGTATGAAAAACCTGATTATATGCCAATAGATAGTTGGTCTTTTAGGAAGTACGAAGGATTAGAGTTTCAAGTGATTGAAGGTACAAATTTACAAATTGCTCCTGAAGATATTTTGGTAATTCCTGAAATTTTCGGATTTGTTATGGAACAAGTTAAAAATTTACCTTGTGGTAAAATTGTTCTTTGTCAGGCGTATGATCACGTTTTAGAAACTTTGAGTCCAGGGGCAACATGGCAACAATACGGATTTTATAAATGTATTGCTACTTCGGAAACTCAAAAAGAAGAAATCTCGAAAATAATGAGAAATGTTTCTTTCGATATCATTAGACCTACAATTTCAGATTGTTTTGTTAAACAGACCCATCCACCAAAACCAATTATTTTGGTTCATACTAGAGAACAGAGGGAAGGACTTAATTTGATTAAAAGTTTTTATCTCAAATATCCTCAATTTAGATTTTTCACATTTAGAGACCTTAGAGGTTTAAGCGAGGAGGAGTTTGCAAATGCTATGAATGATGCTTTTTTGGGAGTATGGTTAGATTCAACATCATCGTTTGGTACCTTCCCTATAGAGTGTATGGCGTCAGGTATTCCAGTGATAGGTAAAATTCCAAATTTGAAACCCGAATGGATGAATGAAAAAAATGGTGTTTGGGTTGAAAATACATTACAAATTGTCGATGTTATTGCAGATTTTGCACAAACATGGTTAGAGGATAGTGTTTTACCCACATTGTATAGTGAAGGTGAAACTACAGCAAATAGTTACAGAATGACTGAAGAATTCGACACTG